>Ga0209190_1001470_pt1 | contig 16415 bp, 41 predicted proteins | sample M_140205_XF_Meta_FD_187315 | JGI IMG/M metagenome (GOLD analysis project Ga0209190, IMG submission 187315) | Freshwater microbial communities from Lake Montjoie, Canada to study carbon cycling - M_140205_XF_MetaG (SPAdes) (version 2) | ecosystem: Environmental > Aquatic > Freshwater > Lake... | reverse complement strand
AATCACCAAAATCAAAGCCCACTAGGCTTAGTACTAGGCCCAGTGAGCAGTAGAGTGCAAGTCTAGTTACAAGGCTCACGCCCTCTTCATACAAGTGGTTTTCACCATTGCAGTCCAGTTAGTGGGAAAAGCCTTACGCAGATCAGCGATCTTCAGCACCATACGCAGGCTCAGCTCACGCAACTTGTCCTGGTTTGTTTCCACGAACTCAATGAGCTCGTCCTTGACGCACTCTGGGAAGTCGTACTTGCTCAGCATCTCACCCTTGTTGACTACCTGCTTGATACGCAGGATCTTCTCACGGTTAGTGTCCATTTGAAGATCAATGTAGTGGCAACGGCTTTCAAGCGCATCCAAGTGATCACGGAGCTTCTTTGAACGAACGTGCTCGAACTTGATGTTAGTGATAAAGATAGCCGCACCGCAGAACTCAAAGCGATCTGGAATGCCTTCGCTACGTAGCAAGCGGCTGTCTGTGTTCCAGCTGATGAACCTGCGAGCGGAACTGTCCAAGGCACCCTTGAGGATGTTCAAGGATAAGTCTTCCATAAGGATTGAGTCACAGTCGTCGAAGACCACAACGTTACCAGCCTTGGCAAACTCGTAGAGCTTTGAGTACAGGCCAATGGAGCTCATAGCGCCTTTGACCACTTCGAACTTGGGCTTACGCTCTGCTAGCGTATCAAACAAGCCGTCCTTTTGCAGTACTGCTTCTACACCAAAGCTCTTGCCCACACCTGGAGGACCTGATACGATCATAGCACGGACATCGCCGGCTTTGACAGCCTTGGTCATTTCGTCCAAGATGCTAAAACGCTCTGCCAAGCGCTCGTAGATCTCTGCATCGGTTTCCCGGGCCACTTCTTTCTCACGACGCTTGATAGCATCCGTATCGAACTCTAGTACTGTTGAACCCTTGGAGCTCTTTTGTGCGGCTTTGGTTGCCATAGTGTCTGTCCTTTGTTGCGTTAAAAACTGTATTATAACAGGGACCGTAGTCCCTGTCTATCTCTAATTAGTCCATACGTGAACCAGCGTAGGCTGTGAAGCCAGCGGCCTTGAAGACTTCAGCGGCCGCGTATGCGCCTGCTTCCAGGATGCCCATGCTCTGCACACCTGCCTTTGAAGGATTCCACAAGCAGAATGCACCAGTGTAGTCTTTGCGTACACCTGCGGCGATCAATGCCTTGCCCAGCTTGGAGTTGGCGCGGATCTTCTTGCCATTGTGTTCCCAGATGTTAACCCAAGCAAAGCCACAGCAATCGCGATCGCCGTATTTGGCCAATTCACGCTTTGCGGCTTCGGCGGCCGAAGTCATTGCATCGTTTACGATCTGCTCAACTTGTTGTGCTGTCAATTCCATGGAGTGCTCCTTAGTGTGTAAGTATGTATTATAAGCTCAGATGATGCTCTTGTCAACCGCTCGCTTAGCCTCTACAGCGGCAATCTTGCCACTGTATGCCTTGCCGGCACTATGGGTGACCTTGACGCGAACACCGTCGACGAAGAACTCTGTAATGGTTCCACCGGTGCTTGATTTGCTTTGGACTTGTTTCATTGTGTTCCTTTGTTGTTTAAGTATGTATTATACTATCGTTTGGAGATCTTGTCAAGTAGGGTTTTGGCGTCAAAGGGCTCTGTGATGCCCTCGTAGCATTGTTCGATTGCGGCCATCTTCATCAGCTCTGTGATGCTACGGGCTTCTGCGCGGAGCTCTACTGTGGGCAAGGTCTTGATGAACTTCTGCACATCCGCAAAGTCCTCAAAGGACCAGATGATGTCTGCTAGGACCCGTTGTTGGGCATTGAGCCCGTCGATGGTAAATTCAACTGACATATTAGACCTCATCCTTGATCATCCAAATGCCCAGTTGGGCCAATACACCGCCGGTAAAGGCAATGCCGCACAAGCTGACCCACTGACGGACTGTGGCGTCTGCAGGAAGGTCTGCGCCAGCACATCCCATCATGGTCATCAAGCCTAGGAAGAATGCCACGGCTCCGAGTTTCTGTTTCATAGTCTGCTCCTTAGTGTCTATGTGTGTATTATAACAGCCTTAGACCCAGCTGTCAACCATCACTACAGGCTTCTTCAAGACCCGCTTAACAAAGTCCTCGGGCTCGTCATCGCAACGGACTAGCATAAAGCCCATGCTCTCTACCAAGTCCACTTCGCAGACCTGTACGTCTATGCCTGCTTTGTCCAGTGCAATGTTCATCTTGGTCAGGGCATACTTAACGCCTGCTTCAAACACTGCATGGTCTGTGTCTGTGACTTCTTCAAAGTCAAACTCCTTCTCCATGACCTCCATGTACTCCTCACCGTCTGCTACGATGAAAGGGCGGATCTTCTTCCAGGCCTTTTGATCGGTACAGTCAAAGTGGTCACAGGCTTCGTTCAGGTCAAAGCTGGCAAAACCGTCATAGTTTACTTTAGTCATTTCTCGCTCCCTTTTGTGTTAGTGTGTATGTATTATAACTTCAAATAATAACCCTGTCAACCGGCGGGTTACCAGGCAATAGCGTGGATGACTTCTCGTTTACCAAAGTAGAAGATCCGTCCGTTGCTGAGCATCCTTGCAGTGCGGGTTGATTGTTTGATGTAGTCGTTGCCGTTGCAGTGGAACAGTCGTCCAATGCGGAACTCTGCGAACTCCCATGTGCTCATAGCCACTCCTTGTAGTCACCCATTTCTTCGTTGTCATCAAAGCCTGCGTGATAGGCTACGACTTCGTCGGGAGTCATGTCCTTGTAGTCAACACGGGGAGAAGCTTTGGTATCACCTAGGTAGTAGTGCGGGGCGCGGCCTCGGCGGTAGTAACTGTCTGCCATGCCGCGATCATATGGGCCACCGTGGCGGGTATCAATAACAATATGCTCTCTAATCATCTTTGCTCCTTAGTGTCTATGTGTGTATTATAGCAGGAAACAATGTCCTTGTCAACCAAAGGGTCTTTACAGGTTCTCACCAGAGACCGTATCAATGGCACCAGTGTAGACAGCAACGAAGCCGTTGCCGTTCTCAAGCCAGCCATTTATGTTCCAGACGTCACGATGTCGATTGTAGGATTCCGCCCACATAAGAGCATCCTCCCGGGTGTTGAACTCTTCCTCTCTGATGACCTTGTGATCATTGATGTGCCCAGCATAGATAGGGTGAACTTGAACATTGTGTACGATCATACAGCCTCCTTAAAGTAGCGATAGGGCAAGCCCAGAGTGTAGCACAGGAACTCGTCATCGCCACCAGTCTCTTCTGCCTCATGGATCCAACGCATGGCCATCTCACGGTCCTTGGCGCCCGAACGGAGCAGGTCCAGCATACGCATCTCGAACTCGTGCATGGCCGAGTCTTCGCGTTCTTGACGCAGGACAGCCTCACGCTCGATCACAAGGTTCAGATAGCCAAACTCCTTAAGGAAGTCAGCTTCGGTCCAGGTGGATGTATCAACACCACGGGGACGGACACCGTAGGCATCCTTGTACATATCCCAGTACTGGCAGGCCATCTGCTCGAGTACGGACATCTCTTCCCAGCTTTTGAATGCTTCCATCTTGCTTGCTCCTTAGTGTCTATGTGTGTATTATAGCAAAGATTTGAAGTCCTGTCAACCAAAAGTCTATTCTTCTCTGTTGCGTTTTCGCCACTGTTCTCGTTGTGCTTCTTCCCATTCCCGCTCTTGGCGTGGCTTCTTTCGTCCTAGACGATCTTTGGGATCATCGTCCTCAATATCTAGTTCATTAGGATCTTCCCAGTCATCTTCATATTGACTAGTTGGAATGCGCGGCATGATTGATTGTTTCCTTTGGTTGAAGTGGCCTGCCCGGGAGGGATCGAACCTCCGACCCACAGCTTAGAAGGCTGTTGTTCTATCCACTGAACTACGGGCAGATGTTCTTATTGACAGGCGTAGAATTGTCTGTAGGTGTTGCCTCTAAAGTCTACCTGTTCGATGAAGTGTGGAGCAAGACCTGGCGAGCACTGGATGCCGCTGTTCATGTCGATGACCAGTCTACCTGTGTTCTGATAGACTACTTGTGGTTGTTGATAGATCACAGGAGGTTGCTGTACGATCACAGCGGGCTGAGACTCGCGAGCGATCACAGCACCAACGACTCCGCCGATGATCAACGGTGCGATCCAGTGGCCGCCGCCTGCATGGTATCCGCCACGGTGTCCGTGGTGATGATGTTGTGCTTGGGCGGAACCCATAATAGCCAAACCAGCGATCAATGCAACGAGTGTCTTCTTCATAGTCTTCTCCATAGTCATATTATATGACAAAATTATTTATCTGTCAACTCTACAAATGTCCGACCTTTTAGGTCTAGATCCATGGGTTTCTTGAACTTTTGGAGGATCTTGGATCCTGCGGGCACATAGGCAATGGCCCGGGCACTGCGGCCTGTGGGTTTGTCTGTGAACACATAGACATGATTGGCACCCTGTCCGTCTGCCCACTCTGTGGTTTCTAGCATGATCTTAGGCATTCTTGAACTTCTCCATAAAGGATGAGTTGATCATGTCCATCTCGTCCTTCTCCACATAGAAGTCAGTGGTCGGATCGTAGTACAGACCTTCCTTGACATCGTAGTACAGGACTCTGCCCGAGAAGTTGAACGGTCCTTCCAAGCCCTTGCGGGGGCCGTACTTGGTACGCATCATGTCCGTAGTGTCCAAAACCTTGTAGCCCATTGTCGCTCCTTGTTACTGTTTAAGCCTTAATTATACTGCCGATTGCTGGCGATGTCAACCAAATCTTCGTAGGCTTCTTCGATGGTGTCAAAGCCACAGACATCATAAGAACCATCGTAGAGTCGAACATAGAACTGCCCGTTGCCTGGACTGGCTTCTGTGTCCAAGCCCGCTTCACCTACTGTAGGGATAACTCGCATGGTCTGGTCCATGTTAAACTCCTGCGATGAAAGAAAGGCCAACCATGATGTAGATTGCGATCAGCTGGGCAAGACCAAAGTGGAACATGGCCCAAACTACTGTACACCAACCTATCAATTTTAACATGATCAACTCCTTGTTGCGATGTATGTATTATAACTGATTTTACCAACCTTGTCAACCAAAGGCGAGCCCCTCAACAGCTTCACAGCGTGGAGGGGCTCTGGGGGTTGCCCGGGACACTACCCCCGGGACTTCGGAGCGACCTTTTAGACTAGGCCAAGCGCCATAGCTTTGTAGCCTGCGGCCACTAGCTTACGGCTAGGAGTACCGATTTCGTACTCTGTAACTTCAACGTGGTTGCCAGCGGTACGCTTGTTTGCGTAAACTGCATAACCGTTTTGACGGATACGACTGACTTCGGCACTGATGTTCTTGATGCCAAAACGCTTTTCTGCGGCACTTGCTGTGACCTTTTCACCGTTGTACATTGCGTTGAACAACTTGAAAGTCTTTGTGTCTGGATTGAATCTCTTCATTTTATTTTTCCTTAGTAAGGCTGTTTATTCAACAGTTGCTATATTGTAACAGCCCTAGCCAAGAAGGTCAAGAACTAATTTTGCCAAACTCTTTATCTACATAGAACTGAATCAGTTCACGTTGGATCTGTGTGATCAGGTCACCGTGATCTTCATTGACCACGAATCGAACCGGGCACCTACCCCACATGGCGCTCTTGTTGAACTCTGCGAACCACTTTCGATGTTCTTTGTTTTTGGCACTGAAGACCACATAAGGCCTGCCGTGCATTTGAAGTCTGCTCATTTTTTCTCCCAGTGTTTAAGTAGAACGCACTCTTAAGAATGAGTTCTACTCAAAGGGGCACTCTGGCCCCATATACCCCGGTGTAGGGTATCAGTAAGGAGCGTCTTCCAGAGCTGCCAACTGGGCAGTGACTTCTGCCTTAGACACTGTGCTCTTAGGAGCAGTCTTAGCCTTGGCCTTGATTGCGTCCATTGTAGGCTTAGCTGGCTTAGCTGGAGCCTTGGGCTTCTTAGCTTCCTTCTTAGCAGGACTCTTGTTAGCAGCCTTAGGAGTTGCACTACGCTTCTCAACTTCAGCTTCCAATGCCGCACGAACAGCAGTGTTGCCGTTGTCGAAGTCGATGCTGATCAGATATGCAACAGCGTCTTCCTTGGTCATTGGGTTCTTCAACTCAACGATGTCAATGTCAGTGTGACCGTTCTTGATCAGCACCTTTGTACGCATAGCGTCATTGGCAAAACGAACCTTGAACTCACCGTCCAACTTAGAAACACCTGCGTGTGTAAATGATGTCATGATATACCTTTTCTCTGTGTGTTAAAATTATGAACAGCACCTTACCGTCCATATGTTTATTATACAACGATTTTGGTTCGTTGTCAACCGAAATCTTAGGAATTTATCGTGTCATATGGGCTCATGTCCTCCTGTGGCGCATCTGCCACATTCATTTCTTCCAATGCGCCCAACACCAGCTCGATGGGGCACTCCAGGGTTAGAGCAATCATTCGGGCGCTCATGCCCTCGATGTACAGTTGCTCGATGTCGTAGCTCAGTTCTGCCATTTTACTCATTTTAGTTGTCCTCTGATACTTGTGATTGGATAAATGCTTCTGTCAATAACACATAGGGCTCATCGTGGCACTTCACGTACCAGTTGCCGTCTCGGCGCAGGATGTACTCGTATTCCTCATACTGGTGATGAGCCAAGTAGTCCTGGAAGTCAACGAACTGCTCTTTGATCAAGTCCTCGCCACGATCACGTGCGTAAAATGTACACATATTTTCTGTCAGCTTAACAAAGGCTTCTGCCTCTTCCTTAGGCAAGTCAAACTGGCTAAAGGCGTGCTTGGTACCAATTGTAGGACGCAGGCTACTCAAGCCGCCCAAGTCAATCAAGTCGCGCAGTTTGAACGGATCGCTGTAATGCTCAGCGAGGATCTTGCCGTTGTGTTCCAAGTAGCCGTCCCAGTGGCAGTAGACCTGCTCTACTGTGCCGTCTGCAAACTCTAATGCGATAGTGCTTCGTGTACCCATTTTGTGCTCCTAGTGTTTCAGTGTATGTGCTTATTATAGCACGGTTTTACCATGTTGTCAACCGATCAACTCAATACCACTACACGGCGTAGGGTTTCATCAACAATCTCTCGGCCTTCGTCGTCGAACTCGCAGTCGCCATCATCTTCCACCATCTTGTCCATGCGGTGGTAGTCGCTGTACACTACTGCACCTTCGTCAATGCGGCCCACAGCAGGGGCAACCTCTGTGCGCCAGTGGTCACCATAGTTGTAGCTGTAATGCACGTCAGCTTCTGGATCCATGTAGCCCAACTGCTCGATGAGGTCTTTAACTTTCATATCAGCTCCTTGTTGCGATGTATGTATTATAACGCCTTAGAACACTTCTGTCAAGTGGTAGTCGGCAATAACCTGATCCTCTGTAGGGTCATAGGTAAGGAAGATCTTTGTGCTGTCAGTGCCGCCCTTGACATGGTAGACTGCTTGATAGCAGAATTGGCCGCCATTAGTAATGCCGATGAACTTGCATGAGCTGAACTCCGGGCCCTTGTAGCCTGCATCCTGGGCGCACATAGTCAGCATCGCCGCAGGCATATTGGTTAGTAGGACTAGCTTGTCTGCTGTAATCATACGGTCTCCTTGAAGTAAATTGCCTGCATACGATTGCCCACGCGATCCTCTACGTAGGCAATATTGCCGTCCCATTGTACGTTGGGGTTAGTTAGTACTTTCTTTGCAATGATCTTCACAGACCGCTCGTTAACGCTGTTGTCCACATTATAGCCAGGTCCGTGATTTTCTGCGCCGTCTGCTGTGTAGCTGTACTTGCCGAGGCACCCGCACATACAGCCAATCTTGCCGCTGTAGGTCTTTACGATTTTGCTAATGTCTAACATGGTTGCTCCTTAGTGTGTATGTGTGTATTATAGCACTGTTTGGGCAAAGCGTCAACCAAAGACCCTTTGCCCTCTAAGGTTATGCGTTCTGCATAAATGTGTTTATAAAGCACTCTCCCACATCGCAGGACACATAGTTGTCCCCTTGCATGCCTTGTTCGCTGTAGCTCACATCGCTAGCGTCAAAGCCCTTAGCAGTCAACAGCTCTTTAAGCTCTCGCATAAACTGCTTGTCTGTGTAAATGAGACCCAGCTCGTCGACATCCCATGTGTCTGTGTTAAAATAAACACGCAACTCGCCGAAGTCTAGTTCGTCGTTGGTGTATGCAAGTTGCAGGCGGGTGACCTCTACTGCTGTTTTAGTGTTGCTCCAATAGCCGCCACCGCCTGTGTTTAGTGTTGCATTTACTTTGTACATCTCTGCTCCTTAGTGTATAAGCATGTATTATAGCACAACTCAATAACCCTGTCAACCGAAGGGTTATTCGGTATCTTCCTCGTTCTCAGCTTCGTATTCAGCAACACTTTCGCTGATACCAAACGCTTCATCCAGCTCAGGGGGCAACTCTTCAGCGATCTCTTCGCTGTTCATGTTACCATACTCGTAGTATTCGTCCTGACCATCTTCGTAGATGCCTGCAAACTGCATGCCTGGCTCGTAATACATGGCACGGATCTTGAATCCCATGTAGAACAGTTTCTCATAGGCTTGAATAGGAGGAGCCCATGCACTGTCAAAGCTCAGTATGATACCGCCTTCGATATCATTGTAGGTTCCATCACCACCGCCCACGTCCCACTTGGTACCCCATTCGTTGACAGCAAAGTCATACCAGTTGCCGTAGCCGTGTGTGGCAATGTTACGGGCTGTGTCCTCTTCCAGCTTCTTCTGCTCGTCCGGGTCACCCACTCGTCCTGCTACGATATGTAAGCTCTCTGGCACCGGAATGAACTCCGCAAGGAACTCTCCTTTAATGAACGCGGCCTTGGCCCGGGCGATCATTGCTGGATCTGTGTGTTCCAGCGTCACTGTGTTGTTGCACCAATTAGGCATCAAAGCTCTCCTCACCAAGTTCAGTAATCTCTTCGTCTAACACAGTAATACCAACGATGCGGAACTGTTGTGTCATATCGCTAACACCTAAGAACGCATCACCGAAGCTTTGGTTCTCTGCTAGGAACTCTAGCACATCTTCACGACTGGTGCCTTCCGGCACTTCAATCTCTTGTCGCAGGATAGTTGTTACATAGGCTTTCATATCAATCCTTCTTTGTTACTTGTACAGTGAGTAGACCCTTGATCAAGATCACAGCCGCCCAGGTCTCCATAGTGTAAGGAATGGCCAATACAGGGAACAGTGTGTTCAATGCCCAAATGGTTACAATGGGTCCAATGATGATCAAGAAGATCACAAAGGCAATCAACAAAAGGTACTTCATTTAGATCTCCAAAGAGTAAAAAGACACGGTAGGATCAATGCTGATCAGTTCCTCTACGCAACGCAATAGGTAGGCCTGCTTCTGGCGAACCTCTGCACCACGCAACTCGCCATCGCAGGTTAAGTTCTCTGGGCTAAGATCTGCGTCTAGGCTGTTGGCAATGCTTTGACGATCTGCCTTGTTGAGCAGGCTCACTTGACGACCTTTGAAGATCGCGGCCCACTTGTTCTTCTGTGCCACATAGGCTTCGATAGTTTGAATGTTCATCTCTGCTCCTTGTTAGTGTATGTGTGTATTATAGCAGGTAATTTTGGTCTTGTCAACCAGGGGATGTCTGATCAGCGAACGCAGTTTTGATCCTGCCCTACCGTGCCGTCCACGGACTTGTCTGTCAGCCACATTACGAGCCAACTTGATCCGGCGTGCCTCGCCCTTGCGGGTCTGCTTTCGTGTAACCTAGTAGTGCCAGTCCGTCAACTGGTTACTCACTATCTAGGCCACCTACCGGAGTTGGTAACCCCTAATTACTTACTATGCTTCTATTATAGCAAGGTTTTACCATTTAGTCAACCTTGCTATAATAGCCCTACAATTTACTCTACTTCTTGGACTTCTGCTTCCAACTCGCCCATCATCATGCCAACATCTTCAGCATAGCCATTGAGTCCATATGCAAACATGAGCTCTGCGGCTTTGTCCAGCGCGGCCAATATTTCGTACATCTCTTTTGACATTGTTTGTTCCTTTGTTTGTTTCATGTTCTAATTATAGCAAGGTTTTACCATTCAGTCAACCAAAGGCTCGATATAACCCTAGAGCGCACATGGCTATCCCTACAACGTTGACAACCATCTGTGGCTTATTTGCCACACGATAGCACCACACTAGGTAGCAGGCACTACCGCACATGCCTGCCACAATGTTCCAAGGATAGACATTGAATGCCATCAAGGTGTACATGCATAGAAAACAAATGGTGCCTATCCACTGTAGTACTTCATTCAACTTCATACATTAATACCTTCTGCGTCTACTGCATAGCTTAACTCTGTGAACTTACGGCTCAGTCTATACACTTGACTCTTGGCTTCTTTCATAGCTTCAGCAATGAAGTCCTCGGCAGTCCCGTCAGTAAGGATCTCGTTGGGGTCTTCGTATAAGCATCCCCCAAGGTAGGCACTGCCCAACTCGAGCCCTTCGACGAGTACACGTACTCGCAACATGAACCACTCGAGGTGCCCGCGATCGATGTCCTTGATGATCTCTTCGATGTCATCGGTGTCAAAGCTGTCGCGTGGGTTAAGGTCTTCATAGGTCTTGTCTACGATAATTGTGTAGCCGTCTCGTTCGTATTCAGCCAAGGTGTCGTAATAGCGTGTCATTATGCGAATTCCTCCTTAACCAATGTCAACATGCTGGCCGGCACTCTCCACAGGCCCGTAGTGGTGGCCACTGTGACATATTTGATAGCGATCTTGTTCACAGTGCCCTGCAAGGTGCGACCAGTCTTGGAGCTGGTGAATTGCACCAAGTCTCCCAAGAACAATGAGCGTTTGGTCTTGTCCGCAAGGCGTGCGCGAGCGAACTTGACTGCGTCGATGACTGATGTCAGTTGATCGTTAGTGAAACCGCCTTGCAGGATGGCAGTGTTGATTTGCATGATGTTCATGATAGCTCCTTAGTGTGTATAGAACAATTATAACATGGTTTTACCATGTTGTCAACCTCACATTGAGTGGAATCGCTCTGTGCTGGGATCGCAGGGTCCGCCACGGTCTTCTCTGCGGATCTCAACCTCTACGCCTGTTAGGCAGTTCTTCACAGTGATCAGCTGTCGACCGTTGAACTTCTCAACGCCTTTGATGAACTCTTTCTGCTTGCGTTTGGGCAACAGAGCCAGCATTTCTTGTGCCATGCTGTTCAAGTAGCCCGAAGTGAAAGCCGCACCTTGATCTTCGTACATGACGTTGATTGCGACATTGAGTTCACGTTGATTGTCTGTTGAAAACATAGTTGCTCCTTGTTAGTGTATGTGTGTATTATAACACGGTTTTACCACCGTGTCAACCTATCAGCAGTCTGCGTCAAAGTCCGCCCACTCTTGGGCTTCGTCGGGCTGTCCGTCATCTTCGTCATCTTCGTCCAGGATGTCGTTTGAGCGCATCATGTCGGCTACATCGTCCTCGCTCATGTACGCAAGGCACATCTCAGCAACCATTTCGGCGCTGATCAAGCCCTCGTCCATCATATCTATGAGTTTGTTAGTTGCTTGTCGCATCGTCTGCTCCTTAGTGTGTATGTGTGTATTATAGCAGGTTCTTAGCCTGCTGTCAAGTCACCGCGGACATCTGTGTTCAGCACGGGCTTGACCATTCTGCGGATCTCAACTTCGCGCTTGTGAGCTTCTGCTTTGCCGCGAATGACTTCGTGTACATAGACTTGGATCTCTGACTTGTCAGTCAACTTACGAAGTTCTGCACACAAGAGCCAGTTCTTGGTCTCTGTCTTAGCACGATAGAAGTGTTTGGCCGCACGGCTCAGCACCGACTTGTTCACTGTACTTTCTGTCTTAGCCGTGACGCCGATGTAGTTCTTGCCATTGACCACAAGCTCATAGATGATATGATTGCGGTCTACTCGCTTTTTACGGGGTGTGTTCTTTGTGTCCATGTGTGTATTATAGCAAGGTTTTACCAATCCGTCAACCCCATGACGCTTGTAGGGTCTTTGTTGTTATCCCGCCACACTTCTGGCACTCCAATGTCCCGCCAAACCCTGTGTGTATAAAATGCCACATTTGACACTTTTCTCAAACTGCGCTATAATACACGCATACACTAAAAAGGAGCTCCTATGTTAAAGTCTGCATTTAATACACTTGCTAAAGCAAAGTTAATCTATAATAAAAAAAGAGAATTATATAAAGTCGTAGTTGCATTTAATGTGCATACTAAAATAAAGGATAATGGAGAAATCGTGCATTTATTCCCAACACAAGCAAAATGCGCTTATGTTAGCGGAGATATTAATTATGAGGAATTACAAAAAGAAGTCCAACGTATAACAGAAACTGCTAAACTGCAATTGCGTACTAATAATATCGAATTTGTTTAATCTTTAACTAAAAAGGAAATATATGTTACAAGTAACTAAAACCTCGGATAATAGCTACCACGCTGTTAATAATGACGTTAATAACTGCGAGGCTATTGTATTTGCAGAAAGTGTACGCACAGGTCGTACAATGCTACAAGTTATTAATTACGTATTAGAAGAAGATGATTCGGATACTAATTTGCTGTGTGCTTGTGAAACTCTGCAAGAAACTATTATTAACACATATAAAAAGCAGATTATCTCCGAATATCTGGATCTTGCACTGTATAATATTAACAATGCATAATAGATAATCCAATAAGAAAATAGGGATAATGTTATTACGCATTATCCCTATTCACAGTATTATATATTGGCAGGTGTCCATATATAATCCCCGCCAACTTATTCCTACTATCTCTCGATAATGAGCCCTAACCACTAGAAGTTCTTGGTTATTGGTTTGGCGCAGTAACGGTTCGTTTACAACTAGCCTCAACTATACTCAAAGATCTCCCAGACTTCTAGCTCCTGATCTCTTTATATAGCATATATCCTGCATCCGCGGGTTTGTAAATTTTGGTGGGCCGTCCCAGAGTCGAACTGGGCACCAATGGATTATGAGTCCACTGCTCTAACCAACATGAGCTAACGGCCCTATACTACAGTATATACTTATTATACACTGATCTCGGGCTTTGGGCAAGTGAAATCCAGGCCTAAAACTGTGGCGAAAACCATGAAAAATTGGTCTATATTTGGCCGGTTTTGGTTGATTTTTGGCCACTTTGGGCACCGTTTCCTAGGATTTTTATAGTAGAAATTGCGGGACCACCGTGGGGATGAGGGGTAATAGTCAAATGGTTTTCCACTTCCCTCTCCACTTTCTCTCCACAGTCCCCCTCACAATTCCCTCACCATTTTCCCACGGGCTCACACTGCTTTCAGTTCAGATGTTCCCACCTCTGAACTGCGAGCCGACGCAGTGCTCAGACCGTACAGCGGGGTATTTGTCAATAGTGCATACTGTGTACATAGTGTAGTCACTGTAGTCTACTGTGCTTATATGCTTGGTGCTACAGCGGGGTATTTGTAGACCACTGTAGGCTACAGCGGGGTATTCATTGCTGTATAGTCTATACAGTCTTAATTCTCTGATTAAAAAATTCTTGCGCTTATGCTTCGCATCTAGTATACTTGTAGGTATAATGTCAAGAAGAATACATTCAAGTCACAGAGGTCCCGATATATGGATTGTTGCGGATACTAGCATACAGAAGCTTGTACATGCTAGTCCTCAATCTCAATGGCGCAGTCTAGGCTATGACTTTTACTGGTTAGACCCAAAACTGTATCTGTTATTGTTACTGAAAATCTCTTAGATAAACCAAGTTATTATGCTCAAGCGTGTGCCCTGAGTCACAGGCATGATCTGATGTGGATACATAAATGTACTGGGAAACATTATACAGCTACCTTTTGGGAGTTTGTAGCGGATTTGATCATTGAAAAAGCTGAACTCACCGCCCTCATAGTCATCATTGAGTATCCAACTACAGCTCACTGCTCGGGGTTGTTGCGTAAAGCTGTCCACATGTTCTGTGTAAAACTGCCCGGTTTCATATCTCAGTATTTCATAGCCCGTGTCGTTGCTGATCTGGGCCAAGGGAAAGCGCATATTGTAGGCTGTGATTGCTGAACTAGCTGACTTGAACACTGCTTGATCTAACTGAGATCTCAACTCAGAGTTCTTGTGCTCTATGACCCTGGGCTGACTCATGCTTATGACGTCACAGTTGCGAGTACTTCGGTCTATGACATTGTGTGAGCCCACTTTGGTGGCCTGCCACTCGTCGCTGTGCAGATATTCGCTCAGGAGTGCATCTATAACATCGAGACTCAGGATATCTTCAAAAACCTGTATATAAGCTTCTAAGGCTGTGTTCTTGTCCTCTAGCATTAATAGCTCTTTTCTTCTATGATCGTTGAACCCGCTAGGATGTTTATGGCACGTTTTAAACTGGCACGTTGATCGTTTTTCAAGTAGACATTACGTGCGGCTTCAATGAATGGCTGGCCAAAATCCTGGGTTCTTTCACAGCCGCGTTTGAAGTTTTCAATGTCCCAAAGCTCTGCATTTATCTCTTTTAGATCTGACCTAAGCAGAGCTTCTGTGTTCTTGAGATCCAAGCCTTCAAGTATGCTGGTTAAATGGCCTAGTTCCAGGGCTATGTTAGTGAGTTTAGCGGCTTCGTTGATGCGATCCAGTTTGATTTCCAATATGGTAATCTTATCCACTAGCTCGCCCACTGATATGGGTGCAGAAACCAACATCTTAGCTGGCCCTGAATATAGAAGCATGGGCTTTGAGATCTGGGTTGTGCAACCAAGTCCAATCACCTAGCAGTGTGGGAGTCAACTGTATGTGATGCTGGGGTATAAAGTAGCGTTCTGGACCTTGGACATTCAATCCATCAACTAGGTTGGCCATCACTGAGTCCGTCATGATTAGGGCTTCTGCACCCTCTATGACTGTGAGCCATTCAAAGATTGATCCTTCTTGTGTGATAGGTATGGTCATCCAACCCTCGGGTATCATGCTGGTATCAATACGCACAGTCTGCTCGCTACTGCTTAGGTGTGTGACCACATAGGGTGGGTGATCAGTGCCCACCATGCGCTCAAACATACGGGCTTCAGCTTCATAGTCCCGGCTAATGCACTCTGTTAAACGTAGTTTGTCTGTGAATGGGAGGCCTGCGGCTATGTACTTGTAGCGATCAAAGGCCACATGTTGAAACCAAGGTACTTCGGTGAACTCAGGGTGTCCTGTCAGTGCTTGATACAAGCATAGAGTTTGATCACAGCCCAATTGCTGTAACAATGTCATTGGTGTGTCAAAGAAGAATGCCCCGGCATCACGCTGTAAGGGGATCCATGTAACCCAGGGCACATACTTGCTGAGTTGGTTGACCCACTGTTCTTCCACGGGCCAAAACACTTCCATGTTTTCTTCTTGATGATAGTGCAGGGCTATGGGCAGGGCTATGACTATGTCGCCCAGCCCTCGGCTTTGAATTATTCCTAGTTTTTTACGCATACTGGTTCCTTTAGATATCGTATCATTATATACGTATTTAACGTCTAGTACAATGGCCTCTGAGAAAAAGGGCTAAATACCTAACTGAGACCCAAACCCAAATATGGCAATAATTATATACGACCCTAATGATCCTAGCACTGGAGGTAGAGCCAGCACTGCCTTTGATCGAGTAAACTTCTATCCAGGCACAGATCTCAAAGGTGCTCAAATAGAAAACACCACGATCACAGCTAACTGGACCTTGAGCTCCAGCTTTCCAACTCCGATTGCTGGAACAATGACATTTTACGGATACAATCACTGTACTCCTAGCCCAATAACAGCTATACCAATTAACTTTGATGCAACTACCACAGGGGTTGAACTTACCTATGCCAGTGTACAGTTTACCATGAGCTTTCCTGGACAGGCTGCGAGTTATACTCCGGATACTACCTATGCTGGTTGGGCACTGTTATATCGCATAGACTTCAACAGTCCATATTCTGGCAACAATGAAGTGGTATACGGACAAACTGATGGACGTATTCTAACACAGGAAGAATACGCGGCCTATATAAATGGTAATACAGGTGTGGTAGCTCCCATGCCCGACCTGATAGCCAATGTAGCCGCGGCCTTTAAGGTACTGCTGATTGCTAATCAACGACTACGCCCTAATTTCCCCACAGATTTCCAACCTGTTGCGGCCACAGGCGGCACAGCACCTTATACATACTCAATAATCAGCGGCACATTGCCTACTGGCCTAACCTTAAATAGTGCCAATGGATCGATTAGCGGAACTCCTACAGTCGCAGGCACTGAAGTGGTGTTAGTCATGCGGGCTGTTGACAGTGCGGGTGCTAGCGGAAATCAAACATTTACTGTTAGTGTTGATTTACCTACAGGTGCGGGCACTGAAATTATTCCTTTGGAAGC
>Ga0209190_1001468_pt1 | contig 16432 bp, 5 predicted proteins | sample M_140205_XF_Meta_FD_187315 | JGI IMG/M metagenome (GOLD analysis project Ga0209190, IMG submission 187315) | Freshwater microbial communities from Lake Montjoie, Canada to study carbon cycling - M_140205_XF_MetaG (SPAdes) (version 2) | ecosystem: Environmental > Aquatic > Freshwater > Lake... | reverse complement strand
CTGGCACTAATATTTTAATTAGAATAGCATTGGCTAGTGGTCAAACCATATCAGACCTGCAGATAGGAACGGCAACATAATGGCTGCGTCCTTTAACGAATCACAAAAGATTGACTATCTTTGGAAGAAAGTCGGTTATGGTGTAACTAAAACTGCCGAACCTGCGTCCAAAGAAGCCTTCAACGAAAGCATTGCCAGTCCGCTGTTGTATCGTGGCGATCTTATCTGGACACAGAGCGGAGACATACCGGCTACACCACCTGCTAGTACCACATCATTAGTACAGGTATACAAAGATGGCGGTGGCGCTGGATACAGTCCCACAGTGCAATGTACTGAAGATCTAACTGCACCTGACAATCAAACCTGGAAAACAAACTCGACTAATTGGATTCCCACACAGTTTGGCGACAACTACCTGGTGCAAGTGTATGCTGCTGCCGCAAACATAAGCAATCCTCAAACAGCAGGTACCAAACTGTTTGGTGCTGGTTCAGGCAGTGATGACACCTGGTTCTTTGACTATCAGTCCGGTGTTTTAAACTTCAATGGCGCAACCATCCCAACTGCTATTGGCACTGGGACAGCCAACACAATTTACGTTGTTGGTTACAGATATGTAGGCGAGTTTGGTGTTGACACCACGTTTATCAGCAATGGTACCAGTAACGTAAACATTGCCAGTTCAAATGCCAATGTAACAATCAGTGTGAACGGAACTGGCAATGTTGCTGTATTTTCCAACACCGGCGCATATGTTTCTGGAGCAGTATCTGCAAGCGGTAATATCACTGGCGGCAACATACTCAGCAACAATTACTATTATGCTAACGGAACTCCAGTTCCTCCAGGTATAATTTACACTGCCAATACTTCGCCTCCTGTCAGCCCAGCACCCAAAGTTACAGACCAATGGTATGATACTGCCAGCGATGTGCTGTATGAATTCATCAATGATGGTACCAGCACCTACTGGGTAGATACTACAAGCCCTGCATTTGCCGGTGGCGTTGTGGCCAACGTGGCAATTAGTGGTACGCTGGTACCAATTGGCAATGTTACCTATGACATTGGTACCAATACTGTGTATTTCCGCAACACTTACACACAAAATCTCTACACCAACAATAGATTGACTGCATCCAACATGCCGTCGGGTGCTGTGGTACAGACTGTGATGAGCACAAGCCTAGGAGGTAGTGCTACTACAGGTACCAGTTACAGCGATATTGCACTGGCCAACGTGGTAATTCAACCGTCTAGTGCCAACAGTAAGGTGTTGATTATAGCCACTGGAACCAGTAGTTTTACTCCGTTAGCCGCAGCAAATTTAACTGCCAGCACACAGTTAGTGCGTACTGCTGCTTCATTACAAGTACAAGAATACAGTGCTAACATTGCCGGTGGCGGTGTTGGTGGATCATCCGCAGTGGCATTCAGTTACTTAGACAGCCCAGGTACCACTTCGCCTGTAACTTACAAAATGCAACAGAAAATATCCAATTCTTCCAGCACATTGACCAGTTCTAACATGTGGATAATTGCCATGGAGATTGCCGTACCATGATTAGCAAAATTCAAGCCATACAAAGTTTAGTGCCCGGCGCAGAAGTATCTGTGGCAGTGCATGATGATTCAGTAACCTGGATCATGCCAGAAAATTCTCCCGTAACTGACGAGCAAATTGCTGCTGAACAACAACGTCTACAGATGATTCATGACTGGCACGAGTACCGCAGAAATCGTGCCGCAGAATATCCCACCATTCAAGAACAACTGGATGCACTGTATCATGCTGGAGTTTTTCCGCCAGAAATGGCCGCAAGAATCCGTGCTGTAAAAGAAAAACACCCAACACCCACCATGACTCCGGAGCAGTTGGCTGAGTTCAATAAACAACAACAACCTGCAGAAGAGCCAGAAAAATTAACAGTGGAACAGTGGTTTGAAGAGCAAGCACAACAGGGAACTGTGTTGGATTTTGAAAAAGAACAACAACATTGGGTAGCACAGCAACAGGTGTCAAACACACCAATGACACGTGAAGAATGGTTGGAAAGTCAATTAAAAATAGCATTACCTGGTACTGAATCAGTGGTGGCTGCACCGCAAAAAATGACCCGCGAAGAATGGCTAAAAGAACAATCAAGTATGGTGTTCGCAACACCAAAACCAGCAATAACAGTGCCGCAAACAATGACTCGTGAGGAGTGGTTGGCATGGCAAAAATCATTATGACACAGCAAAAAATTGTTTATGCTGTCATAAGTAGTACTAATCAGGAGTAAAGAATGGCCTTTCCAACCGCACCAGTCAACGGACAAGTAACAGTAGTTAACCAAGTATCGTATCAGTATAGCACTGCTACAAACAGTTGGACGAGAATTCTTTCTACTGCCAATATCATCACAGCCAATACAATTGCTGTGAATGGTGCGCTAACTGTGGGTACTATTGTCAGCGCCGCAGGTAACATCACAAGTGCTAACTTCTTTTTGGGCAACGGTTACTATTTAACCGGTATCAATACTGGTAATTTAAACATTACTAATATTGCGAATGGTACTTCAAATGTAAATGCAGGTGCGCTTAACGGCAACATCACAGTGGGCATTGGTGGAACTGGTAATGTAATACAATGGGCATCTACTGGCGAATACATTACTGGTGTGTTAAGTGCTTCGGGAACGGTCACTGGTGGCAATTTGGCCACAGGCGGCACAGCAAGTGCCGGTGGTAATATCACAGGTGCAAACATCCTAACTGGTGGATTAGTTAGTGCAACTGCCACAATCACTGGTGGCAATTTGGCCACAGGCGGCACAGCAAGTGCCGGTGGTAATATCACAGGTGCAAACATCCTAACCGGTGGATTGGTAAGTGCAACTGGCAATGTTAGCGGAAACTATATTTTAGGTAATGGTAGCCAACTGACTGGTATTGATGCTACTTCCATACAAAACGGCACGTCAAATGTACGTGTGGTCAGCTCAGGTGGCAATGTATCCATTGGAATTGGCGGAACTGGTAATGTGGCAGTGTTTGCCACAACTGGTGAATACATCACGGGTGAGTTAAGTGCAAGTGGCAATGTTACAGGTGGTAATGTTCTAACTGGTGGACTGATCAGTGCAACTGCCACAATTACTGGCGGCAACATAACCACAGGCGGCACAGCAAGTGCCGGTGGTAATATCACAGGTGCAAACATCTTAACCGGTGGATTGGTAAGTGCAACTGCCAACATCACTGGTGGTAATGTTCTAACTGGTGGACTGATCAGTGCTACATCAACAATCACTAGTGCTGCCAACATCACTGGTGGTAATGTATTGACAGGTGGATTGATATCTGCCGCAGCAACTATTACTGGTGGCAACTTGGCCACAGGTGGCACAGCAAGTGCAGGTGGAACTATAACTGGTGGCAATGTTTTAACAGGTGGATTGATCAGCGCAACTGCCAACATTACTGGTGGCAATTTAAGCACAGCTGGAAACACGTCAACTAACAATCTTGGTGTTACTGGATTTGTTACCAGCAACTTGGTACCAATTACCAATGCAACATACAATTTGGGTGCTCCGGGACAACTGTGGAAAGATTTATATCTAGCTGGCAATACTCTTTATCTTGGCGATCAAAATCTTACTTCTAATGCTACTTCATTAGCAACAGCAAATAATTTTTCTGCCAATAATTTAAATGCAGTTAATAATATAACTTCTGGAAATACAGTATCAGCAATTGGTAACGTCACAGGCGGTAATGTGTTAACTGGTGGATTGATTAGTGCAACAGCTACAATTACTGGTGGCAATATCATAACTGGTGGCTTAATCACCGCCACAGGTAATGTTGACGCAGGGAATGTAAGAACTGCTGGCGTAGTGAGTGCAACCGGAACTGTTACTGGTGGCAATCTGGCCACAGGTGGCACAGTATCTGCCACAGGTAACATCACCGGCGGCAATGTCAGAACTGGTGGATTGATTTCTGCAGCAGGCACAATCACTGGCACAACCATTACAGGATCAACACTAAGTTCTACTGGCAACGTAAACACAGTAGGCATTGTGGGCACTGGCGAATTTTCAACTACTGGTACTATCACTGGTGGCAACTTGGCCACAGGTGGAACCATATCAGCAACTGGCAATCTGCAAGGCGGTAATTTATTGACTGGCGGATTGATATCTGCTACATCAACAATAACATCAGCAGCCACAATCACAGGTGGTAATTTGGCCACAGGTGGCACAGTATCTGCTACAGGCAATGGTACATTTGGCAACATTAGTACAAGTGGATCTGGTGGCAATATTGCTGGTGCAAACGTAATTTCAAGTACCACACTCAGTGCCACTGCTAACGTGGTTGGTGGAAACATAACAACTGCTGGCTTGATAAGTGCCGCAGGTAATATTATTGCCAATGCAAGTTCTTACTTTATTGGTAACGGATCACAACTGACAGGTGTTACAGCCAGTAGCGTTAATGCAAATAATTTAACTGGTAACACGTTAAATTCAGGTGTAATTTTCTCAAGTTTGACCACAGTTGGCACACTCACCGGGTTGTCAGTGAGTGGCGGAGTTCAAGTCAATGGCAATATTGATTCTAATACTGCCATTTCAGCAACTGGTACTATAACTGGTGGTAACTTGGTCACTGGCGGAACTGCAAGTGCAACTGGTACTATAACCGGTGGCAACTTGGCCACTGGCGGAACTGCAAGTGCCGGTGGAAATATTACAGGCGGCAATGTACTAACAGGTGGTATAGTAAGTGCTACTGCCACAATTACCGGTGGCAACTTGGCTACAGGTGGCACAGCCAGTGCTGGTGGCAATATCACAGGTGGCAATATACTAACTGGTGGATTAGTATCAGCAACTGGCAACATCACAAGTGCTGCCAATGTGTCAGGTGGTAATGTCTTAACAGGCGGAGTAGTGAGTTCTACAGGCAACGTCACTGGTGGTAATGTCTTAACTGGCGGATTAATTTCAGCAACTGCCACAATTACTGGTGGCAATTTGGCAACAGGTGGTACTGCAAGTGCCGGTGGAAATATTACAGGCGGCAATGTACTAACAGGTGGATTGATTAGTGCCACATCAACTATTACATCAGCAGCCACAATTACAGGTGGCAATTTGGCAACAGGCGGTACTGCAAGTGCCACAGGTAATATCACAGGCGGTAATGTACTAACAGGTGGACTGATGTCGGCCATAGGTAACATTGATGCTGGTAATTTAAGAACTGGCGGGATAATATCGGCTACAGGCAACTTGATCACAGCTGGCAATGTTGTGGCCACTGCCAATGTGATTGGTGGTAATGTCCTAACTGGTGGATTAATTAGTGCCACAGGTAATGTTGATGCTGGCAATTTGCGCACCGCAGGATTGGTAACTGCTACAGGCAATGTAACTGGTGGTAATATAACCACTGGCGGGTTGATAACTGCCACAGGCAATATCTCTGGTGGTAACTTAAGAGCAACTACCGCAGTAGTTACTGCAAATATTACTAGTATTGCTGACATTTCAATCACAACTAGTGCCAACGCTAATATCTATTTGCAACCTAATGGCACTGGTAACATTGTGCTTGCCAACACCTACATTAACGGTCTAGCATCGCCACAACAAGATTCAGATGCAGCCACAAAACTGTATGTTGATAATTTGGTAACAACTGGATTTGCTTTCCACCAACCGGTTCTTGCTGCCACAACCACTAACTTGGCCACAGCCACAGGCGGCACAATTACATACACTCAACCCAATGGAGCAGCCAACGGTATTGGTGCCAAGCTCACAACCACTGGTTCGTTTAACTTGATTGACACAGCCAACATTCAAACTGTTGGCACTAGAGTATTGATTAAAAACGAAGGTAATGCAGTATACAATGGCGTGTATGTCTGGGCAAACGCCACAGCAATTGTGCGTTCAACAGATGCTGATCAATACGGACCAGACAGCACAGAAGCATTGAGTATAAACGACTACTTCTTTGTGCAAAGTGGTAATGTTAATAGTGGTTCAGCTTATGTGGTTGATGCGCCTGCCGGCACAATTACATTTGGTACCAGCAACATCAGCTTTGCTCAGTTCAGCAGTTCACAAACTTACACAGCCAACAACCAAGCTGGTATCAGCATCAACGGCACAGTAATTAACGCCAAAGTTGATGACATTACAACTGCATTTGATGGCAACGGTAACATTGTTGTTAAGTCAGGCGCTCAACTCACAACACCAAATATTGGTGCTGCTACCGGTACCAGTTTGAGTACTACTGGCAATATTACTGGTGGCAACTTGTTAACTGGCGGTTTGATCTCATCAACTGGTACCATAACTGGATCCAGTTTAATTGGTGCCGTAGTAACAGCAAGTGGTAATGTTACCGGCGGTAATATCCTAACAGGTGGATTGATTTCTGCCACATCAACAATTACTTCGGCAGCCAATATTACAGGTGCAAACTTGTTAACAGGTGGATTAATTAGTGCCACAGCAACAATCACAGGTGGCAATTTGGCCACAGGTGGCACCGCAAGTGCCGCAGGTAATGTTACCGGTGGTAACATCTTAACTGCTGGATTAGTAAGTGCAACTGCAAATGTCACCGGTGGCAATGTCTTAACTGGTGGGTTGATTAGTGCAACCGCTACCATAACTGGTGGTAATTTGGCCACAGGCGGTACTGCCAGTGCTACTGGTAATATTACAGGTGGTAATGTCTTAACAGGTGGATTGATATCTGCTACATCAACAATTACATCAGCAGCCAATATTACTGGTGCAAACTTATTGACAGGTGGACTGATCTCAGCCACAGCTACTATCACTGGTGGCAATTTGGCCACAGGTGGTACTGCTAGTGCAGGTGGCAATATCACTGGTGCAAATGTACTGACAGGTGGATTAATCTCTGCTGTTGCTACTATCACAGGTGGTAATTTGGCCACAGGTGGTACTGCAAGTGCCGCAGGTAATATCACAGGTGGTAATGTCTTAACAAGTGGATTGGTAAGTGCTACTGCTAACATCACTGGTGCAAATTTGTTGACCAGTGGATTGATTAGTGCAACTGCTACCATTACAGGTGGTAATTTGGCCACAGGCGGCACAGCCAGTGCCACAGGCAATATTATTGGTGGCAATATATTAACCGCTGGCGCAGTAAGTGCTACAGGTAATATAACAGGCAATTACTTTATTGGTAACGGATCACAACTGACAGGTGTTACGGCCAGCGGAGTTGATGCAAATAATTTAACTGGTAACACACTAAGTTCAAATGTACTTTTCTCAAGCCTAACATCAGTTGGCACGCTCACCAGTTTGTCAGTAAGTGGTAATACTACTGGTGGTAATGTTCTAACTGGTGGACTAGTAAGTGCAACTGGTACTATTACAGGTGGCAACTTGGCCACAGGTGGCACCACAAGTGCAACTGGCAACATAACTGGTGGTAATGTATTAACTGCTGGCCAAGTGTCAGCAACAGGAAACGTCACTGGCAATTACATTTTAGGTAATGGTAGTCAACTGACTGGTATTGATGCTACATCAATACAAAACGGCACATCAAATGTTCGTGTTGTGAGTTCAGGAGGCAACGTTGCAATTGGTATTGGAGGCACATCAAATGTTGCTGTATTTGCCACAACTGGTGAATATATCACCGGTGTGTTAAGTGCAAGCGGCAATATCACTTCAGCTGCCAATATAACTGGTGGCAATTTACTAACAGGTGGATTAATTTCTGCCACAGGCAATGTGCGCGGTGGCAATATTAATACTGATGGAGTAGTATATGCTGTTGGAAACTTAGTAACAGACGGCAATTTAGTTGTGGGAAATACTGCCAGTGTTACAGGCAATATTACAGGCGCTAATGTTTTAACAGGTGGCCTAGTAAGTGCAACTGCTAACATAACTGGTGGTAATATCCTAACTGCTGGCTTAGTAAGTGCAACTGCTAACATAACTGGTAGTAATATCCTAACTGCTGGCTTAGTAAGTGCAACTGCTAACATAACAGGTGGTAATTTGGCCACAGGTGGTAACATTACTGGTGGTAATGTACTAACAGGTGGTACTGCAAGTGCAACTGGTAATATTACAGGTGGTAACATATTAACTGGTGGATTGATTTCTGCAACTGGTAATATTACTGGTGGCAATGCCAATATTGGCGGCAACTTGAATGTTACTTCTTCGTTAACAGTGTCGTCAAACGGCACATATGGTAATGTGGTCACAACCCCATTTGCCAGTGTGTTTGCCACAGGTGCTGGTGCAAATCCATATGCCATAATGCAGGTTAGATCAAATGATGGCATATCAGGCATGGGCATGCAGGGCTATGCAAACGTCAACGGATTGCTGTATTCTAACACTGGTATCACTTTCCAGACTGGGGCAACTCTAAGAGATAAAGATTACCCAACAGGTGGTGTATCCAGAGTAATAATTGATTCAACTGGCCTAACTGCAAACGGCATAGTCAGTGCAAGTGGTAACGTAACTGGCGGCAACGTATTATCCAGTGCACAAATTAGTGCAAATGGCACGATAACCGGCAACGAGTTGATATCAACTGGTGCAATAAGTGGAGTTGGTAATGTAACAGGTGGCAATATCTTGACTGCTGGTCAAGTGTCAGCAACTGGTAATGTGACTGGTAATTACATCTTGGGTAACGGTGCGTTCCTGAGTGGCGTTATCACAAGTGTAGCCAATATCAACAACGGCACATCCAACGTCAGCATTTATGCTGCCAATGCCAACGTGGCAGTCAGCGTAGGCGGGACTGCCAACGTAGCTGTTTTTGCTACCACAGGCGAATACATAAATGGATTGTTAAGTGTAAGTGGTAATATCACCGGTGGCAATATATCAACTGCTGGTAACGTAGCAGCAGGCGGCGTGCTCAGCAACAACTTCTACTATGCCAACGGTACACCAAGAACATTTGGCATCACATATACTGCAGCCGGAACACCTCCAGGCAGTCCAACAGTTGGCGATCAGTGGTACAACACTACCACTGACATCTTGTATGAATACACATATGATGGCACAACCAACTATTGGGTTGACATTGTAAGTCCAGCGTTTGCTGCTGGTGTTGTTGCTAACATTGCTATTTCTGGCAGCATGTTGGTCAACGCCAACGCCACATACGACATTGGTAGCGCCAGTCAAACTTTTGCCAACGTGTATGCTCAAAACTACTTTGGTAACGGCAGCCAACTGACTGGCATTGATGCTACATCAATACAAAACGGCACATCAAACGTGCGTGTTGTAAGTTCAGGTGGTAATGTCACAACGTCAGTTGGTGGCACATCAAATGTCATGGTGGTTAGTGCAACTGATGTTACCATTAATGGCAACCTGACTGTTACAGGAAACGCCACACTCAGCGGCAACATCATTGGAGATAGAGTACAAAATGGCAACAGCCAATTTGACATTCAAACTGCCAATGGCAATGCCAACATAACCATTAATGGGAATTCTAACGTTGCTGTGTTCAGTGAAGGTGCATTGACCATGAAAGGCAATGTGTTGCCTAGTGCCAATGTCACTTATGATTTGGGCAGCACCACACAACGCTGGAAAGATTTGTGGTTGAGCAACAGCACAATCTATCTAGGCAACGCCCAGATCAGTGCAAACGCCACAGCAATTGTAATGACCAACCCTGCAGGCGGACAAACTGTATTGGCAGGAACAACAGGTAACAGTGCATTGACAGGTGCTGTGGTCAGCGCAAGTGGTAATATAACTGGTGGCAACATCCTAACTGCTGGATTGGTTTCTGCAACTGGCACAATTACAGGTGGCAACTTGGCCACAGGTGGAACTGCAAGTGCAGGTGGAAATATTACTGGTGCAAATGTGTTGACAGGCGGATTGATTTCTGCAACTGGCACAATTACAGGTGGCAACTTGGCCACAGGTGGCATAGCAAGTGCTACTGGTAACATCACAGGTGGAAACATCCTAACTGGCGGATTGATTTCTGCAACTGGTAACATTACTGGTTCATATATTTTAGGCAACGGTAGTTTGCTAACTGGCATTGATGCCACAAGCATACAAAATGGAACATCAAATGTTCGTGTTGTAAGTTCTGGTGGCAACGTTGCTATCGGAGTTGGCGGCACAAGCAATGTGGTTGTATGGGCCACAACTGGTGCATACGTAACTGGTGTATCAAGTGTAAGTGGTAATATCACAGGTGGTAACATTATTACTGCTGGACTAATATCAATTGGTGGTGCAAGCCAAGCGGCCAGCTATAGTGCAAGTGGTAACGTAACTGGTGGTAACGTACTAACTGGTGGGTTGATAAGTGCAACCGGTAACATCACAGGTGGCAACATCTTAGGTGGTGCCAATGTTAACGCTACAACACACACAGGTACCACAGTATCAGTAACGGCAAATATCACTGGTGGTAATATTTTAACTGCTGGATTGTTGTCAATTGGTGGTGGAAGCCAAGCAGCCAGCTACAGTGCAAGTGGTAACATCTCTGGTGGTAATGTTGTAACTGGTGGATTGATATCAGCAACCGGTAATATTAACGGTGGCAATGTAACTGCAACAACTGGATTGACTGCTGGTACATTGTCGTTGACAGGCAATACAATCACGTCAACTGACAACACAATTACTATTGATCCTGCAACAACAGGATCCGGCGGCCATGTTATCATTCAAGGCAACTTGAGTGTTACTGGTAATGTCACATACATCAACTCCAATAATGTCACCACAAATGACTTGACTATTAACGTGGGTAATAACGCGGCAACTGCTGCGGCTGCTAATGGCGGCGGTTTTGAAGTTGGTCCTGCAGGCGCACAATATGCCAGTATCACTTATAGCAGCACCAGCAATACCTGGATTGTAAGCAACGGTGCCAACGTAAGTGGCGCAGTAAGTGCAAGTGGCAACGTCACTAGTGGAAATATACTTACAGGTGGCTTGATTAGTGCAACTGGTAATATCACCGGTGGTAACGTGTTAGGCGGAGCAAACGTTAATGCAACCACACATACAGGTGCCACAGTTTCTGTAACTGGTAACGTTGATGCTGGTAACTTGAGAACTGGTGGATTGATATCTGCAACTGGTAATATCACCGGTGGCAACTTGTCAGGTACCAGCATTGTGGGTACATTGACCACAGCCGCACAAACCAATATCACATCAGTTGGTACGCTGACTGGCGGTACTTGGAACGCAACTAGCATCAGCACCACATACACTGATGCTAAGGTAACATCTGTGGCCAGCAGAACTGGTGCAGTCACACTGGCGCAAGCAGATATTTCGGGTCTGACAACTGGCAGCACTCCAACATTTGCTGGATTGACAGTTGGCACCGGTAGCATTACTGGCGGCAATATTGTAAACGCTAACGGAAACGGTATTGGCAATATTGGCAGTTCATCAGTTTACTTTAACACTGTGTTTGCCAAGGCCACATCGGCACAGTATGCTGACTTGGCAGAAAACTATCGTGCAGATGCTGCATACGAACCAGGCACAGTGCTTGAATTTGGCGGCGACGAGGAAGTTACTATAAGTATCACAGATTCCAGCAAACGAGTTGCTGGAGTGGTATCAACCAACCCAGCGTATTTGATGAATGCAGGACTCAGTGGCATGTACATTGCTTCTGTGGCACTGACTGGTCGAGTACCTGTAAAAGTTGCAGGACCAGTCGCTAAAGGAGATTTAATGGTATCAAATGGAAATGGACGAGCAAGAGCATGTGTGGATGCAGTTCCAGTTGTGGGTACTATCATTGGTAAATCATTAGAAAACTTTACAGGCGGCGAGGGCACAATTGAAGTCGTGATTGGCAAACAATAAGGATGCTAAATGAGCTTTCCTGTATCGCCGACTAACGGACAGATTACCGTTGTAAACAATGTAGCATACGAATATGCCACTGCGAATACCAGCTGGACTCGTGTTCTAAGCATTGCCAATGTAATCCAGGCCAATGTAATATCTGCCAACGTGCTAAACGTTGTGCAGACATTCAGCATAACTGGTAATATTGCCACAGGCAATTATTTCATTGGTAACGGCGCATTTTTAACTGGCCTTGCAGCTACATATTCAAACGCCAATGTAGCCAACTACTTGCCTACCTACACTGGCAACTTGGTCAGTTTAACTGGCCCAGTCACGACCACTGGTAATATAACTGCTAACAATGTTTTGTTTGGCACCGGAGTAGTATCGGGCACCGGCACAGTGTACGCCACCACAGTCAGTACCACTGGCAACGTCAATAGTGGTTTTCTTAGCACAGGCCCAGCTTCAACAGGCAATTTAATTTCAGGCGGTTTTATCAGTGCCACAGGAAATATTACTGGCGGGAATCTGTCAGGTACCAATATTGTTGGCACACTGACCACTGTAAGTCAAACAAATATTACCGCAATTGGCACATTAGGATCATTAATAGTCACAGCCAATGCTACCAGTGGTAACTTGTTGACTGGTGGATTGATTAGCGCCGTCGGTAACGTAACTGGCAACTATATTCTAGGCAATGGCGCATTGCTGACTGGTGTAATCACATCAGTATCCAATATCAACAATGGCACAAGCAATGTTACAGTAGTAAGTTCGGGCGGTAATGTCACAGTTGGAGTAGGTGGCACATCAAATGTGGCTGTGTTCAGCACTGATGCAGTGACTGTAAAAGGTAATGTGCTACCTAGTGCTAACATTATATATGACTTGGGAACATCAACGCAGCGGTGGAAAGATTTGTGGCTGAGCAACAGCACAATCTATTTAGGCAATGCACAAATTTCTGCAAATGCCACAGCCGTAACTATTACCAATCCTGCAGGTGGAACCACAGTGCTACAAGGTGCCACTCCGTCAATAACAGGAGCTGTGGTAAGTGCAAGCGGAAACATAACTGGTGGTAACATCTTAACAGGTGGATTGATTAGTGCAACAGGTAACATAACTGGTGGTAATATTTTGGGCGGTGCAAACGTCAATGCCACTACGCACACTGGCACAACTGTATCAGTTACAGCCAATATTACTGGTGGTAATTTGCTAACAGGTGGATTGATTAGTGCAACAGGTAACATAACTGGTGGCAATCTTATTCTCAGTGGCGGTATTGTTGACAACACAGGCAATTTAGATCTACAAACTTCTGCAGCAAATGCCAACATTAATCTGACACCCAATGGCACTGGCAATGTTTATTCAAATGCAAATGTGTTTGTTAATGGATTGATCAGTGCCAGTGGCAACATCACTGGTGGTAATCTTATTACAGGAGCAGGATCAGGCGGCAACCTAACTGGTGCCAACGTAATTTCTGCTAACACTGTTACTGCAACTGCTAATATAACTGGCGGCAATATTTTAACTGCTGGCGTAATATCAGCGACCGGTAATATTGCTGGCAATGTGTTTATTGGCAACGGTTCACAATTGACTGGTATTACTTCAAGTTATGGCAATGCCAACGTAGTGGCCAACTTGGCTGCGTTGGGTTCCAACCCAGTGTCAACCACAGGCAACATTACTGGTGGTAATATCTTGGGTGGCGCCAATGTCAACGCAACCACACACACAGGTACTACAGTATCAGTAACGGCAAACGTAACTGGTGGCAACATCCTAACTGGTGGATTGATCTCAGCAACTGGAAATATCACTGCTGGTAATATCATAGTTGCGGGAGGTTTTTATGACACTGGTGACCATCTCATTACCAGTACAGCCGCTAACGCAAACGTAGTGTTGACTCCTACTGGCACTGGTATTACCCAAAACAACGGTGCATTCAGCGCAAGTGGTAATATCACTGGTGCTAATCTATTGATTAACAATGATGCCACAATTACAGGCAATTTGGTTGTAAACGGCAATACCACATTCATCAATTCCAATGCAGTTACAACCAACGACAAATCAATCACACTGGCCAACAACCAATCAACAGCAGCCAACGTTGATGGAGCAGGTATTGATGTTGGTGGTACAACCATTGCCTACTGGAGATTCAATAATGCCACTACCAGTTGGCAAAGCAACATTGGATTAACGCCAGCTGCCAACACCACACTTGCATTAGGAGGAACTAGCAACTACTGGGGCGCTGCTTACCTCAATTCCGTGAATATTGCCACAACAGCAACTACTGTAGGTAACACAACCAGTGGTAACTTGTTAACAGGTGGATTGATATCGGCTACATCAACAATCACAAGTGCTGCAAATATAACCGGTGGCAATATCCTAACTGGTGGATTGATATCTGCTGCCGGCAACATCACCGGTGGCAACTTGTCAGGTACCAATATTACAGGTACATTGGCCACAGCCGCGCAAACAAATGTCACAAGTGTTGGCACATTAGGTTCATTAACAGTCACAGCCAACACAACCAGTGGTAATATCTTAACAGGTGGATTGATATCCGCAACTGGCGCTATAACAGGTGCTGCAATTACTGGCTCAAGTTTGACAGTGAGCACAGGCAATATTACAGCCGGCAATTTGATACTGAGTGGTACCATCGTTGATTCAGCTCAATTGGACCTTCAAACATCTGCAGCCAATGCCAATATTGTGTTTACACCAAATGGCACAGGCAATGTTAACACTGGTGCTAATTTAAGTGTGACTGGCAACATACAAGGCGGTAATTTGCTAACAGCCGGATTGATATCAGCAACCGGTAACGTTACAGGTGGCAACTTGTCAGGTACCAGCATTGTGGGTACATTAACCACAGCCGCACAAACTAATATCACATCAGTTGGTACACTTGGATCATTAACTGTCACAGCCAACACAACCAGTGGTAATTTGCTAACAGGTGGCTTGATATCCGCAACTGGTAATATTACAGGTGGTAACTTATCTGGCACCAATATTGCAGGTACATTGACTACCGCAACTCAAACTAATATTACGTCAGTTGGCACACTGGGGTCATTGACGGTAACTGCCAACACAACCAGTGGTAATTTGTTAACCGGTGGATTAATCTCTGCAACTGGTAATATTACTGGTGGTAACTTTGTTGGCACACTTAATGGGTCAGGCGCAAACGTTACGTCAATTAGTGCTACCAATATTAGTTCAGGCACATTGGCTCAAGCAAGACTGGCTAATGCTAGTGTAACATTGGGTAGTACAGCATTAACTTTAGGTAGCACAGTAACTACAGTAGCTGGATTGACTAGTGTTTCTAGTACAACATTTGTTGGTGCACTATCAGGTGCGGCAACAAGTGCTACAACAGCAGGTACAGTAACAACTGCGGCTCAACCTAACATTACATCAGTTGGCACATTAACTGGATTGACAATTAATAACGCTACTACTGCTATCACCAATGGCGCAGCCAACGGTGTTGGTAACATTGGTACAAGTGCTAACAGTTTCAACGTTATATTTGCCAAAGCTACATCAGCCCAATATGCTGACTTGGCAGAGATGTATGTGGCCGATGCTGACTACCCTCCTGGTACTGTGCTGGAATTTGGCGGCAATCACGAAGTTACTGTGAGTAGTACTGCGGCCAGTGCATTAATAGCAGGTGTGGTCAGTACCAATCCTGCACACTTGATGAACAGCACAGCACAAGGCGAATACCTGGCAGCAATTGCTCTAGTTGGTCGAGTGCCCACTCTAGTAATTGGCCCAGTATCCAAAGGCGCAATGATGGTGTCAGCAGGCAATGGTCATGCACAAGCATCAGCCACACCAGCCATGGGCACGGTGATTGGAAAAGCAGTTGAAGACTTTGTTGGTGAGTCGGGCACAATTGAAATTGTAGTTGGCAGATTATAAACTGGCCAACTCTACACGTTCTACAGCAGCCAGTTTTTGTTGCACACTGTCAATGTTCAGTGTACTCCACAAGCCAGGATGCATGGGCTTGGGCCATGTGCCCACGTCAATCCACGCATAGCCAATGTGCTCGTCATTTAGTACAGGTTGAAATTCTTGATCCAGCACACAAACCCAAGTGTGATATTCAAATATGCCATCTGCTGATGTGAATTTTTCTAGTGGCATGAGTCGACGATAGTCTGGAAAACTGCCCAATTCTTCTTGGCACTCACGTTCCATACCACCTAACAGTGTTTCGCCTGCTTCTACTTTGCCGCCAGGCAAGCCCCATGCTCCAGGATGTTTGACGTCGTTTCTTAAGAGATATAGATAGCGGCCAGTGTCACGGGCCAAGAACCAAACACCTACGGCTTTTACAGTACTAGGCTCCATGTGCCTGCTGGGTATTCGCCCTGATAACTTTTGGTCCATTCTGCTCCAGTCCATTCATATTGTGTACCAGTAGTTATGTTGGTCACATACTGCACCGCAGT
>Ga0209190_1001467_pt1 | contig 16444 bp, 17 predicted proteins | sample M_140205_XF_Meta_FD_187315 | JGI IMG/M metagenome (GOLD analysis project Ga0209190, IMG submission 187315) | Freshwater microbial communities from Lake Montjoie, Canada to study carbon cycling - M_140205_XF_MetaG (SPAdes) (version 2) | ecosystem: Environmental > Aquatic > Freshwater > Lake... | reverse complement strand
TTTTTTACAATCTGTTTTTTTACAATCTGGTCCACATTCGTTTTTCCTTACATTCGTTTTTCCTTACATTCGTTTTTCCTTACATTCGTTTTTTATATATTTTTTTAATACTAAAAAATACTAATATGAAAAGGTATTATATAATAGATTCTACTTTAAGAGAAGGACAGCAAAATTCAATATGTAATTTTACGTTAAATCAAAAACAAGATTTTTTAATTTTACTAGATAAATTTGGTATAGAATATGCTGAATTAATAAACCCCAACTCTTCTGATATAGCCTTTAAGGAATACAAATCCCTTGTACAATTAAAAAAAGATCTCGGACTTGGTATAAAATTAATAGCTCATATAAGAAATCACACGAGTGATATTGAAAAGGCATTGCAATGTAATATAGATGGAATCATTTTATCAAGTCATCTAAATTGCAATAATAAATCAATTGATGAAATAATACAACATTCTGTTAAAAATTTAGATTATATCAAGAAAATTAATCCCGATATAGAAATAATATTTTCTACAGAAGATTCATTTAGAACTGATCCAAATATACTTTGTAAATTATTTTTAGCTATAGAAGATTATGTAGATAGAATTGGTATAACTGATACAGTAGGTATTGCAACTCATTATGATATAGAAGATACTTTAGATATTATACAAAATACTACTAGATCAGAATTAGATATAGAATGTCATTTCCATAACGATAGTTCATGTGCTGTATCAAATGCATATATAGCACTATTAAATGGCTGCACGCATATTAATACTTGTGTTTTAGGTATAGGTGAAAGAAATGGTATAACAGATTTGTCTGGTCTTATTTCACGTATTTATACCACTTATCCAAATACGCTTAAAAAATATAATTTGTACATATTGAAAACATTGGATGTTTTTGTATCTACTGTTTTAGGTATAAATTTACCCATAAATAATTGTATAACAGGTCCGTGTTCATTTTATCAAGGTGTCTTAAGTACATGTATAGTTATTAAACCAGAAGATTTTGGTCTATCTGAAAAAATATTTATTTTTAGTCATATTATGGATTATAATAGTTTAAAATTTTTTTTACAAAATAACCTATCAAATATACGATTATCCGATGATTATGTCAAAAAATTGTGCGATACGATTAAAATGGATCTAGTTCAAGATAACAGTCTTCTTTATAAACTAAATAATGATCCGGAATATGCAAAATCATATATATTAAAATATATTAGTTAAATTATTTACTTAATAAATAATTAAACTTAAAATTTGTGTACCTTTAACACACGACAAGGTATTTAAGCAGAAGCAGCACTGTAAAGAACGTAGGCGTGGTAAACACCGGCAGCAGCAACTGCAAATTTAACGTATTTAGCTATATCACCTCCTCCAGTAACGAGGTTTACAGCATCAGTACCATTATAAGCGACAAGACCCCAGTTAAGAGCACCGGCGATCAAGAGAATTTGAACAAGCAATATAAGCATTTTTTGAGAATCCATTGTATTTTATAATATATGATAATAAAAAAAAATTACATCAAAATATTTATTATTTCATTATTAAATGTTTTTAAAAATATTTTAGATTGCCATAAATATTCTTTATGAATCATATCCAAATAAAGTTTTTCAGGATAATAATCTTGTAATTGTTTACTTTTTGTATTAAAAAATCTACATAGTTTATCATGAAAATCCAAATCTTTAGAATGCATTATTTCTAATAATGATTCTTTTGGTAATACCATTATTAATTGTTCACGTGTAGTTAAAGCTCTACTCGGATTTAAACATTCTAAATTTACTATACTCTTTTCTATAACTGCACCTTTATCAACTGCACCTTTATCAACTGCACCTTTATCAACTGCACCTTTATCAGAGCCAGAGGCACCTTTATCAGCAGTTTGCTGTTGATTTTTCTTTAAATAATTAAATATATCACTTGCAAAGGGTACTGCGTGATACGGATAATACCAAGACCAATTGTTATGAATATGATTCTGATAATATCCTAAAATCCAATATAACCCAGATATATATTGTTCACAAGCAAGATCTACATCTTTTACACCATAAAACTTGTAATATCTTTGTTTATACCCAGGCTTATTATAATTGATAATATCTGTTTTGTAAAAATGAACATTTGAATATGATAAATCCATATCATATATATCCCTATAATGTTTTTCGTTAGGATTTTTATATACGCTATAAATATTTTTATAGAAATACTCTTCTGTTTTAGATAATTGATAAAATAAATCTTGTAAAAATTTCAAATTTATACTAGATTTTAAATCTCCACAATATAAATGTTTAATATTTATTAAACTACCATAACAATTGTTATTCATTATTGACGTATAATATTTTATCAATACATTTACACCCCCTTCTTTAATCTTCAAAGAAGGAATATGTTCTAAAAAATCATTACCAAGTAAAAAACATAAAAATATATAATCGTATATTAAATTATCATTTGTTATTTCAGAATGTAACTCTATTCGTAAATCTCTACATATATAACTACGTAACCTCTTTATATCCACATAAGTATAAACACGATCAGATTCTGATAATTTAGTGTTAAATGTATTGTCTCTAACAAGTATAATATTATCACAACGTTTGTTAATAAGACTTAACATTAATAAATCTGCATCAAGACCATAAATACAAATTTTATTATCGCATAAATATGATATATCAGATATCACTTTCATCATTTTATGTTCTCCCTCACCATTTTCATCAGAATCAGATACTACTACACTTTTTAAACAACATTGTTCAATCAATTCATTTTTAAATTTACTTAAAGAATCTGTTAATTTATCCATAAAAACAGTTCCTGGAGTTATTTTATTTGAATTCCAATTGACATTGGTTTTTTCATTGTTATTGACATTGTTATTGACATTGGTTTTTTCATTGTTTTTTTCATTGTTATTTTCATTGTTATTTTCATTGTTATTTTGTTCTGTCATTAATGTTTTAAAAAAATGACTTTTAAAACGACGTTCTCTTTGTTGATTAATTTTTGCCCTTGGAGCTACACCATCAATCATTATATACAAATATTTTGGTTTAACTACATTTACTATATATCTCGTATATACTAAACAAGAATCTATAATTTTTGTTTCCAATTCATCTGTCGTAAATGGTCCATCCGTAATTGTTTGTAAAAGTTGTTGTGCACAAGGATGAATCATACTGTTATAATCAAGAAACAGATATTCAATACCAAGATCATTTATACATTTTTCATCTATGGTTAAATCGTTTTCAGTATTGTATTTTTTATAAATAGTATAAAAATACCAAGGGATTCCCATTTTAAAAAATCATATTAAAAAAATAAATTTCAACTTTTTTTAATGTAATACTTAATTAATGTATTCTTTATACGTTAACATAACATCTTTGTTTTCATCAAACGTAAAACCTTGTTTGTTTAATAAATTTTTATAATATAAAAATTCCATTTTTGTTTTTTCTTCACTTATTATTTCATCCATGTCTACATCATCTTCTTGGTCATTTTCATCATCATTTAACAAATTATATATTATATCGTTTTCTTCATTGTCTTCATTTTCTTCATTGTCTTCTTTTTCTTCTTTGTCTTCTTTTTCTTCATTTGTATTAGTATCTTCATTTATATTAAAAGAATCATCTTCTGTAATATCTGCAATACTCTCACCATCACCATCACCACCACCACCATCATCATCACCACCACCATCACAACTTTCTTTATCATTTATTTTTGCAGAATCATCGTCATCATCGTTAACATCGTCATCTTTTCTCTCTCTTCCTTTTTTACTTTTCCAAAGTTTTATAGATGTTATAATTTTATGATAAATACTACCCTTTTTATATTTATATTTAGATTTTATATAATCCTTTATTAATATATCAGTATCAATTTCCGAATTTATATATTCAAATCTTCTTTTTATCATTTGCTTTCTTTTAATATTATATTCCACATTTGTATAATCCTTTACATATAATTTATCTACATATTCTTGTTTTTTCTTTTTTATATTATTTTTCAATTTATCTTCAATTAAAAGCCTATAATATTTTAACAATTCATTTCTTCTTCTATCCATTTCTTTTAATAAATCTGTGTTTTTTTCTATTAACTCGAGACAATTACATATTTTATTAATAATGTCTTTATTTATCTTTAAAAGATTAAAAAAATAACCATTTGAATTTTTTGTAAATTCTACATTTTGTGTTTTTAAAATATTCAATATATGAATTTTTTCTTTTTGTGTTAATCTATTAATACGTACTATAATATCTTTTGAATCTACATCTTTAAATGTATCTTTAAATGCAATTGTTACTGTATCTTTAAATGTATCTTTAAATGCAATTGTTACTGTATCTGTTGTATCTGCTGTATCTTCTGTATCTGCTGTATCTGCTGTATCTACTGCATCTGCTGTATCTACTGTATCTGCTGTATCTGCTGTATCTACTGTATCTATTGTATCTGCTGTATCTGCTGTATCTACTGTAATTGTATCTGCTGTAATTGTATCTACTGTAATTGTATCTGCTGTAATTGTATCTACTGTAATTGTATCTGCTGTAATTGTATCTACTGTAATTGTATCTACTGTAATTGTATCTGCTGTAATTGTATCTACAATTGTTATTGTATTTGTATGATCTTCTATAGACATTACTAAATTTTAATAATAACGTTAATAATACAATTTTTTTTTAAAATGTTTATATAAATGTCTGGAAACATTAAAGATACTGACGTTCTAAAACTTCGAGAATTGGTAAATGAATTTATTCAAGATATGGATATTGTTATCAAAAATGGTGAATCTGTTTCGGATTACAAAGAGATTTATAAAATCAAATATAAATATATATTTGATACATCTACTACATTATATAAATTAATTTATGACCAATATAACTCATTAAAAGTTGATAAAACACACATGTTAAATAATTTAAATATGATGTTAGTAGCAATTGAAAATATTCAAAAATCACAAATAACACAATACGATGCATCAGAATCAATTGGTGAAGTTTTAGCTAGTCAATATATACCACAATTAAAAAAACAACAACCACAAGAAGTTGGTTTTGATGTTCAAGAAGAATCCAATTTAGATGGAGGACCAGGTACTTATCCTGAATATGATAATTTCTGATAATTTCTGATAATTTCTGATAATTTATGATAATTTCTGATAATTTCTGATAATTTCTGATAATTTCTGATAGTTGTATTTAATATAGCTTATTCTTGTATTGTGTTATTTCAAATTAATTATTTTATATTATTTAATTATAATAAATAATATGGAAGAAGTAAATATTAAAATTAATGAAAGTCAATCTATGGGGTTTTTTTCAAGATTACAACAAAACAATAGTATTCAAGAAGCTCCTAAAGATAATCAGATTACATCAAAAGAACCTCCTAAAAATCAAGCTATTACATCAAAAGGACCTCCTAAAAACCAACCTATTACATCAACCGGACCTCCTAAAAATCAAACGGTAATCGAACCTGTAATTGAACGTGTAATTGAACCTGTAATTGAACGTGTAATTGAACGTGTAATTGAACCTGTAATCGAATGTTTAATCGAACCTGTAATTGAGCGTGTAATTGAACCTGTAATTGAGCGTGTAATTGAACCTGTAATTGAACGTGTAATTGAACCTGTAATCGAACCTGTTGTTGCAAGTGAAACTTCTGTGGAATTTGTAAACAGACTTAATTCTACAGTTAGAAACATTGGTCATAATAAGTTACAAGTAAAAATAGAAGAATTGGAAAATACAATTGAAAAATATAAAAAAACGGAAGGGGAACAAGAAATGAAATTAAATTTGTTTAAAAAAACAATATCTACATTACAAGGACAACTACAAGAAAAGTCAGTTCATATAACAAGATTGGAAACTAATCATATTGATCCGCAATATGAAAAACAAATAATAGATTTAAACGAAAAATTAATACATTGTGGGAATGAAAATAAAAATTTACTAGGTGAATTTAATACATTGCGATTAGATAACGATTTATTAAAAACGTCATTGGAAGATTCTAAAAAGGAAACGAATGTAGCAGTTCAGCAAAATACTGAAACAAAACAACGTCATTATATTTTAGAATCAAATCATCAAAAACAAGCAATACAATTACAAGCTAATAATGATAATATTTCAAAGTTACAAAATAAAGTCAATTTTGAAGAAAATATTAGAAGAAATTTAGAAAATGAATTGGAAAGTATGAAAGTAGAAATGTCACGATATAGAACTGATATAAAAAATATAACTATATTAAAGGATAATGAAATAGAACGTTTAAAAAATGATTTGGTAAAGTTAAATAAGATAGAACAAGTAAACCAAGTAAACCAAGTAAACCAAGCAAACCAGGTAAACCAAGCAAACCAAGTTAAAAATGATACTTTTAGTTTTATTCAAGGTAATATTTTACCAAGAAGAAATGCTGCAGGACAACGCTTACCAGCTAATGGTATTTCACGACGTCAAATGCCTTCGAAACGTTAAAAACTAGTAATTATTTTTACATGAAAAAATAAAGTTCTTATATTTCTATCTTTACCATTATAATTAATGTTTAATAATGGATATTCAAGGGGGTTCCATACTAATTCAAATGAATCCCCAAACTTACTATTTGATTCGACAAGTATTTTAACTGTTCCTTGTAATGAACTGTCTGAACGAGATATACAGTAAATTCCAGTAGGACCATCTATCAAATCTGAATTTATAATAATTATAAATGATCCTGTGTCTTTTATACATTTGAATTGGTTATTACGTAAATATCCAATTGTAAAAATATTTTTATATTTATTTTCATTTGGTATTCTTAAACAAAGCAATGATGATTCTGGATCATTTGTTTTTGGCTGTGTATAAAATAAGTCATCAAATATAGCAAATGATAATAAGTTAAAAGACATTGTTATATATTTATAATTTTTTATATAATTTTTAACGAAATATTATATGAAAAGTCTATTAAATCTATTAAATCTATTATTCATTAAAAAAGTATTCGTTTATTTCATTTACTTTGGGTTTATTGTAATAATATTGTGATTTTTTCATTTTTTGTATATCAATATGTCTTAGATTATCATTTTCAACAATCTTATTTTTTACAGATAGATGATCATCGTCTGTATTTTTAAGATCATGTAAATCATCAGAAGACACGTAATGTAAAGAAGATATTTTATCGACAATTAAATTATTATTATCAGAACTATTTTTACGTAAACTTATACTATATTTACTAGATTCTGTAGATTTGCTATCATTTTCAAAATTATATTTTACTTTAATACTTGGATCAACATCTTTTTCTATAAATTCCAAAACAGATTCTATTTGCTTAATAGGTAAATAAATATTTAATACATTTTCAATTTGATCAGTTAACTTGGATGTTTTTATTGTATATAAAGATTTTGGTTCTTCATATATTATACGGGCAATTTTTTTTAAAGATTTATAGTAAAATTGTTGTAGACTAGGAAATTTATAATCTTGTAATAATGATGTAACGTATATACTAGATTTATTAAGGATTATTTCAGTTGTTAATTTTATAATGTCTATCATTAATTCTTCTGTGTTTATATCATTCTTTTTCTTGACCCATTTTAAAAATTTAGTATATTCCTTTTCCAAAGTTCGCGATGACCATTTTGGTATTTGTAATAAAACTTTTTGAAAATCACGATGTAATTTAGGTCTTGTTTCAATAGTAGAATGTAATTCTTTTTCTTTTTCAAATGTTCGTCTTATATACTTGTAAATGTATTTTGTTAATATACCATACAAAACGGATTTTAATTCCCTATTTTTTTCAATATTTTGTTTTATGTTAGACATTTATTATATATAATAATTAATTATTTTATTATTTCTTTTTCTGCGAAAGGAATTGATAAATTATAATCTATGTAATAGTATTATGAATTTTCACGTATTTGTTCTAATTGCAACTATTGTATTTTATATAATTTTAAGATTTTACAAACATACAGTAGAAAACGAAAGGAGAAATGGTAAACCAAAAAGCAATTTTATATATATATTATTTGTACCTGTCATATTATACCTCACAAGATTTATGTACATATCTGTAGAAGGTAAAAATACAAATACAAATACAAATACAAATACAAATACAGGTATAATTGCAGGTGGGGGTATAAACGGAATTGGAAATGTAGGTATACTTTCTGAATCTTTATTATCGATGCCTTTTCCGGAATCATCGATAAGTATTAGCAGTACAGTAGAAGTTTAGTGTAATTAATTTTATAATGTAAATTAATTTTATAGTGTAAATTAATTTTCTAGTATAAATTAATTTTCTAGTATAAATTAATTTTCTAGTATAAATTAATTTTCTATGTTTTATATAAGCAATGGTAGAAAACATATATTACAATAATGATAATGTTTTGAATAAATTAGAGTTTGTATCAAATAGTTCTGATAAAAAAAAGCGACATATACATCAAGAACCAACTCAAATGTTATTAAGAAATTATATTTCCAAAGTAACACCATATGAAAATATTTTACTGTATCACGATGTAGGTACAGGTAAATCATGTTCATCTATTACTATAGCTGAAGGTTTTAAGGAATACATTAATAATATGGGTAGGAGAGTAGTTGTGTTGGTTAAAAATAAAAATATAGAAAAGAATTTTATTGATGAATTGATGAGTAAATGTACTCGTGAAGAATATCTTGACAATGAAGAATATGATATTTATACAGAAAAGATATCTTATAATGGATCAAAAACAGATCGTAATGAAATTATACATAGAGCTAATAAAACTATTTCCAAGACTTATCATTTTATTACATACGGTACTTTTATTAATCGTGTATTAGGAGCAAAGGATTATGAAAAAGATGAATTTGGTCAAAATACAAAACGTATTAAAAAAACACAAGGTGGAGTAATAAAAAGAAAACCTATAAAAGATCAAATTAAAAATTTGAATAATTCTGTTATTATAGTTGATGAAGCCCATAATATTACAGGTAATGAAGTATATACATCTTTATTTCATATTTTATCAAAATCTTATAATTATCGTTTAATTCTTTTAACAGCTACACCAATGTATGATAATTCTACAGAAATTTTTGAATTGGCAAATTTACTAAATGTAAATAATAAATCTCTTCAATTACCTATAGGTAATAATTTGTTACGACCAGATTCCACAGGTCAATCTTATTTGATAAAAAAAAGATCATCTTATATTAATAGAAGTGCATTAAAAGGTGATATTTATGAAATAACAGAATATGGTAAAGAAAAATTAGAAAGTGCCGTTTTAGGAAAAGTATCTTATTTAAGAGGTAATACGGAAACAAATCCCAAAACTATTGATATAGGAGAACCTCTTATAAATAATAAAGTAGGTACTATTAATATTGTTAATTGCGAAATGTCAGAACATCAATACAAAACTTATTTATTAGCATTACGATCAGATCTAGGAGAAGGATCCAAATACGATATATCATCTACTATAAAAAAGATTGAATCGGAAGAAAATATATCTGAAAATGAAGTTGTCATTTCAAAGGCTAGTTCTTTATACAAAAATAGTAGCGATGCATCTACAATGTCATATCCTGGAGGAAAGTATGGGAAACTAGGTTTTCTAAGTGTTTTTACAAAATCAGGAACCAGATATGTTTTAAATAACAAAGATGTTTTAACAAAGGATCTTAAAGAATATTCTAACAAATTGTATTTGTTATTACAAAATATAGTGAAAAATGATACAGGAAATTTATTCATATATTCTAATTATGTAAATTACGGGGGAACATATCTTGTAAAACAATTGCTATTAAATAATGGTTTTTACGAATATTCTGGTAAAAATATTTCTCAAGAAAGATATTATAAATCCTTTGTTGTATTTGATGAAAGTACTAGTTTGAAAAATAGAGAGTATTATAAACGAGTATTTAATAGTGAGGAAAATAAAACTGGTAAATTTATACGTATCATAATTGGTTCACCTATTATTTCAGAAGGTATTACCTTAAAAGCAGTAAGACAAGTTCACATACTAGAACCATATTGGAATATGAGTAAAATAAATCAAATTGTAGGAAGAGCTGTTAGAAATTATTCACATCAAACACTTGACCCATCTGAACGAAATGTAGAAATATACAAATATGTTTCTGTATATTATAAAGATGGTAACAAAAACATAGATAGTTCATCGGATTTAAAAATGTTTTTTATAGATAGAGAGAAATATATACTATCTGAAGAAAAAGATACTAGTAATAAAATTATAGAAAGAAGATTAAAAACAATTAGTTTTGATTGTTCATTAAATAAATCAAGAAACACTATCCAAAATGGTGTACTTGGTTCTCCACAATGCGATTATACAGATTGTAATTATACATGTCGATCAACACCTAAATCTGAATTAATTGATAAATCAACATATAATATGTATTTGACATTTTTTGATCAATTTGATATTTACTTTGTATTAGAAACAATAAAGGACCTATTCCATAAAGCTTTTATTTGGCATCTTGATGATATTAAAACACATATTAAAACACTTGAACCACTTATAACTGATGATGCAATATATACAACCCTTCATCATATTGTAAACAACAAGGTTTATATGCTAGATATGTACGACAGAGAAGGATTTGTTATCAATCGAGGTCCATATTATATTTTTAATGACCTAGATATAAATATTGAAACATCTATTTATTCTAAAATTTTAGATTTCTCAGAATACACAAATAAATACACCCTAAATAATTATTCAAAAACAAAAAAAATAGATATTTTTAAAACCGAACCTAAAACCAAATCAGACCTACAACAAAATAAAACAAGTATAATAGATATATTAAATCAAGATGATCTTAAATATAATACAGATATTGAAATAAATTATCCAATTTACGGTACTTATAGAGGTAAAAAGAATAAAGATGATACGTGGGATCATAAATATGGCAAACGAGATGAAATATTTAGAATTATAGACGGTAGAGGTCGTAAAAGTGGTAGTGATAACAGAGAAAATATTACAGGAAGAACTGCTACAACTATTGACTTGGAAAAATTACAATCAATTGCAAATGCACTTGATATTGATACAAATAATATAACGAGTAAACCTGGTTATATCAAACAAATACAAAACTTTTTAGAACGTGAAAACAGAATTTTAAAATAAATGTATTACCGTTTTAAATTTACCGTTTTAAATTTATTTTACCATTTTAAATTTATTTTACCGTTTTAAATTTATTTTACCGTTTTAAATTTATTTTACCATTTTAAATTTATTTTACCGTTTTAAATTTATTTTACCATTTTAAATTTATTTTACCATTTTAAATTTACAGTGTTATATTATTAATGGAAAAATTACCAGAAGATATCATTCTACAATTTTTATACAATATGGAAATTAAAGAACTCAAAAAATTTTGTTCGCAGAATAAAACAATAAAAAGGATTTGCACATCAAATTCAAAAAACATTATTGTTCGTATCCTTAAACGGAAAGGTTATACAAAATCAATTGATTTTTTTTCACAACAACCTAAACTTCTTCGGGCATTTTATAAAATTGACCCATTACTAACAATTAATGACCTAAATATTGTTAGGTCATTTAGTTTGCGCAAGAATACACAAATAGACGACATATACTATTTACTTGCAAAATTTTTATTACTTAATCAAACAACCAAAACAAATTTTTTCTATGATATGATACGGGAATATTCTGATTTGGAATTAGCTGAAAAACTTGTAATAACACCAGAAGAAAATCAATTTTATAAAACACCAGAAGAAATTTCTGTGTTATCTGAAATTATACGTTATTCTTTTGTTTGTGGAAATGAAATAATTCCGGACATAGAACTCCAAAATCTAAAAGATAAATCTGGATTTATAGGAAATTTAAAAGATGATTGGAAAAATTGTTTTAGACAACATATTAATGAAATGAAATCGAATACATTTTATTTAAATCAAGTAGGTCACATTGCATTCTTTGTTTCAAGAAAATCACACCGATATGAAACTTTTATAGAGCACAATGAAGACAATGAAGAGGCTGTTGACCCAAATAGTAATTACACTTTTAAAACACTGTTCTTTTATTGTCAAAAGAAAAATTAAATTTAAATTTATTTACAAAAATATTCATAAATTTTTTTAGATAATGCCTTTCCTATTTTACGCACCTTTCCACCATTACCGGGTACAATTACATCTGTAAAATAGTTTTCACATCTAATTTCTTCATTTAATGATATGTAAATGTCAATTAATGATTTGATAGAAAGATGTACACTTAACGCACATGGACAAGGTACACTTGTTTCAGGTTCAACAACCATTACAACAATAGGTTCAACAATAGGTTCAACAATAGGTTCAACAATAGGTTCAACAATAGGTTTGATTACAGGTACAGTAATATAAGTTATAATTACTTGTGCAATTTTACTAGATACACCTGGGATAAGAAGTAGTTGGTTTAATAATTTATTATCTTTAATTTTATCTGAACGTTTAATTAACTTTACTTTGTTTTGAGCACCATCCATTTCAAAATCATTGTTTTTAAACTTTTTATATAATAGTACTATATTATTAAACGTATCCAGTTTATTTTCAGTTTGAATTACTTTGTATTTATGTTTGAATATAAGATTTAATAATGATCCATTTATAATAGTATGAGATAAAGTTAATTTATCAGAAAGATTATTTAATTTACCTTCTATAAGATAACAAACTTTTGATGCATCATTTATAGAATCTAATAATCTTTGTTTTTGCTCACGAAATCTTCCATCAGTTATACTTGCACAAAGGTCTCGTATACTTTTTCTTTCAATTGCTAAACGTATTGTATATAAATTGTCAATGTCATCTAATATAACAAAATCACCTATAAGCAAATTAGTTATCTTGAATTTTATTTCAACATTGTTAATTGTAATAGCCTTAATCATATCATTTTCTATTATGCAATAATCTGATAAGCGTTTTATAAAATCTTGTTCCCTATAATCGATTAATAAATACATTTTATTTCTTTACATTATATATCAATAAAAAACATTAAAATGAACGGAAGTAAAAGTAAATTCAAAAGTAATCGAACTAATTTGAAAAGTAATAATTTAGATATTGATGAAAACAATTTAGATATTGATGAAAACAATTTAGATATTGATGAAAACAATTTAGATATTGACGAAAACAATTTGAAAAGTAATAATTTAGATATTGATGAAAACAATTTGAAAAGTAATAATTTAGATATTGATGAAAACAATTTGAAAAGTAATAATTTAGATATTGATGAAAAATGCGATAAACGGGGTGTTAATATCTTTTTGGCAAATTTAGTATTTGTATTTCATACAATAGTTATTTTATTCGTTTTAACAGCACCGTTTTCTAATATACCAGCTTTGTTGATTTTACATATAACATTTAGTATTAGTTTGATATTACATTGGTTGTTTAATAGTAACGAATGTTCTTTAACTTATATCGAAGCTAAATTAAGAGGATTAGATAAAACACAAAGTTTTACACATCAATTTGTAGCTCCAATGTACGAAATATCAACAACAGAATGGTCAAAAATATGTTATATTATAACTATTGTATTATTGTGTGTATCAATGTATTATTTATACAATTCAGAAAGAGTTTCAAAAGCATTTGGTCTTTATAGTTCATTATCAAATAACCCAGATTATCTAACTAAATCATTTTATGAAAAATCATTTATTACTTTCAATTGTTTTAAAGATCTTTTAGTTTGGCAATAACTTTAGCTGCGTAATTGGTTTTTGTTTTTTTTATATTTATTAATGATATACTATGGATATAGATTTTTACTCACGTTATATAAATATAAATTTTGATGAAATTTTAACTGAAAATAATAATTTATTGGTTAATTCTGAAGAAATGTATTTAAAATATAAAAAAAAATATTTTGATGAAACTCACACAAATTACAAGTTATTTAAAGATTTTTCTACAGAATTAAAAATATTAGAAAACGATCAAGGATATACAAATAATAATAATAGATATTTATATGTTTACAAAGATATTACAAAGATTGAAGAATTAAGATTAAATATAAAAAATATAGTCATTGCTCAAAATACTTTATTTTACAATTTTAATCATTATATAAATTTATTAAATTCAAAACAAGAATTATTCATAAACAATAAACAAAATAAACGAAGTATTCTATCAAGATTATTTACATCATAAATAAAAGTAAATAAAAGTAAATAAAAGTAAATAAAATAAATAATGTAAACGTTTACATCATAGTAGTTAATATGGATACAATTTGTTTAGATTTTTCGCTTTCCTTTTCCATTTTATGTTTATAATCATAACAAGTTCGTAATTCATTTTTGATTTGATTTAGTTGACTTTCAAGATGTTCAATTGAATTTTGATGTTTAGAAATTAGTTTTTTAGTTCCTGATAAAAATTTTCCGTGTAAAAACATTAATTCTTCTGTTTGAATTTGTTCAGTACAACAAGGGCATTTTCTACTATCAAAATATTCAGAATCAATAACTGGAAAATCGTAGATATCCTTGAAATGAGATTCTGCCAAGCATTTGATATGAAAAATATGATTACAAGATAAAATCAAATAATTTTTAGATGTATTATCCGAACAAATTTTACAAGTAAAATTTTCTTGATTTGAATTTTTTACTGGATGTCTATCATCTGTATGCCTATCATCGGTATGTCTATCATCTGTATGTCTATCATCTGTATGTCTATCATCTGTATGCCTATCACCTGTATGCCTATCACCTGGATGTCTATCACCTGGATGTCTATCACCTGGATGTCTATCACCTGGATGTCTATCACCTGGTTTTTCAAGGTACATTTCTCTTAGAACAGCTACTTTTTGGTTTTGGTTTTGGTATTCAACACTACTGCGATCGCTATCACTTTCATAAAGATTTTGCATTTTATTATTATCACAATATTAATAATAAAATCAATTTTTTATAACTTTACTCAAGTTATTTTTCATTAATATGAAAGTTATTTTTCATTAATATGAAAGTTATTTTTCATTAATATGAAAGTTATATTCAAATTTTGGTAGAATAGTGGTTGAAATGACTATGCCACAGTATTCTTGTGGTGTTTCCGAATAATCAATATAACTATAAAGGTTTAAGCGTATAGCTTCTATAATTAATAATTTAAATATTTGTCTAAATTCTTCACCGTGTCCTTGTATAGCAAATCCATTTTTATCGTAATTACATAAATGTCCCAATTCGTGTAAAATTACATACATTAATAAATTAATATCATATACATTTTCAACGCGATCTCTTGTCCTTAAACATATATGCATATCCTTTTTATCAATTGTATATGTAGTATATCTATCATCTACAGCTCCTTCTGATAATATATAAGAATTGTAATTTTCAGCTAATTTTTTAATAAAATAATTTTTACCAGGATCTTTTTCATATTTTACTTTTAAATGATCTACTAATTTTGTAATACGCTTATTTATTTCAGCCAATGTATTTGCAGATTCTTTTAAATAAGTGTCACCTTTTGTATTCCCCCTTCTAATTATATATTTTCTTTTGTCTAAATCTGATTCTATATACAAAGTTTCATTGTACGTAGTAACTATATTTATTGTAAAATATAATACCAATACAAATGCTATTAATATTAATATCATATCCATTATTAATAACACTGAAAAAAAATTTTACTCAAAAATTTCTAAATTAATCAATTATTGTTGTTGTTGTTGTGGCTGTTGTGGTTTAGATTCGATAGCATCCTTGCAAACCGGGCATAACTTACAATCTGGTTGTTGAGAGCTTTGTGTATTATCTAACATTATTTTATCTGCATTCTTTTGTAAAAAATGTCTATAATGCTGAGAATTCATAATTTTGTATTTATTTTGAATAGTATTATTCATTTCGCAATTAGGATTATAATCTGTAAATACTCGCGCATCACTCATAGCAAATTTAGGCATTGTCTGTGTATTATATATTATAAAGAGATAAAAAATTTAAGATTTTTAATTTTTATTTATTAAAAATTGATCATAATTATTTTGATCAGAAATAATATCCCTAAAAACACCATTACCCCCACTGCTTTGACCTATATTTAATTCTAAACCATTATCTTCAACCAATTCTTCATTTTGCATAACAAATTGTTGTTGTGGTTGCTGTTGTGGTTGTGGTTGCTGTTGTGGT
>Ga0209190_1001466_pt1 | contig 16452 bp, 19 predicted proteins | sample M_140205_XF_Meta_FD_187315 | JGI IMG/M metagenome (GOLD analysis project Ga0209190, IMG submission 187315) | Freshwater microbial communities from Lake Montjoie, Canada to study carbon cycling - M_140205_XF_MetaG (SPAdes) (version 2) | ecosystem: Environmental > Aquatic > Freshwater > Lake... | reverse complement strand
AAAACATTCAAAAGACGCGTTTTTTGGGCTTCAGTTAAACTTATTTTAGGAATGATTTTTATGGGATTAATTAATATACCATTCATCTTTTTGTTTTACCATTTCGTTTTCCCGAGTTATTGGTTAGGTTTTCTTTATTATGCGTTGATCGGGCTATTAGGCTTAGCAGCATACATGTGGTGGATCAATTTTGTGCGTTTCAAAGAGAAGGGCGTAATTGGAAAAATGGATCTTTCGAAAATCGTATCTAAAAGAAAAGAATTATTGGATAAAATACATGTACAAATTCCAGTTGCTTGATTAACCTTATTTAACAGTAGAACTTAGGAAAAAAATAATTGCAATTCCGGTAAAAAGAGAAAGAAGGATGTTTAATCCTGCCATTGCAATACTGCCTGAATTTATCAATTGAACAGTTTCATGACTGAAGGTACTAAAGGTGCTAAATCCGCCACAAAAACCAATTAAAAGTAGTGGTTTAATCCAATCAAATTGATTCATTTTCTCTGACAAACCGAAAACGATAAATCCCAATAATAAGCAAGCTAGAAAATTTGTTATTAAGGTTCCTAAAGGAAAAGAAGTGGGCCAAAATTTTACTGAAATGATTCCTATTAAATATCTCAAAAGACTTCCTAACCCTCCACCAATAAATATTAAAACCCAATTCATTTTTATTTTTTAGATGAAGTTAATCTTAAATACCAAAACTTATAGAGTAAAAATGCAATTAAGGAACCAATTGCTGCGCCAACTAATACATCAGATAAAAAATGTACGGCTAAATAAATTCTACTGAAACAAATAATTATTCCAACGAACAATAGTAACCATTTCAGATGCAAATAGGCTTTATTGAGCACTAATAACGAGGCTGTTGCAATTGCGAAAAAGTTTGCTGCATGTGAAGAGATAAAGCCATATTCTCCACCTTGATAAAGATTTCCAGGAGCTATTTGATAGAAATGTAATTGGTCTACTAAGAGTAAATTATGTGATGGTCTGTACCGTAAAAATACATTTTTAAATAAATGCACTGAAACTAGATCAGTGATAATGACAGCAAGTGCAGCAAATAGAATAAACATTACAAAATCTTGCTTTCTTAATTTTTTGAATGCTAGAATTAAAATGAAAACATACAAGGGTATCCATGTAATTCTCGCCGAAATCCACCACATAACCTCATCCATTAAAGGCGAATGCCAACTATTAATAGCGAGAACAATTTGACGGTCTATTTCTTCAAAATACTCAATCATTGTTTAAGCGTTCCCAAATCATATCTTTTAATTCTGTTAAGCCCTGTTGAGCAACAGAAGAGATAAAAATATACGGGATTTTTGGTAGATCTTTTTTAAGTGCAGTCATTAATTCATCATCAATCATATCCGATTTTGTAATAGCTAAAATTCGGTCTTTATGCATTAATTCCGGGTTATACTGCTTCAATTCATTCAACAATATCTTGTATTCTTTGTGAATATCATCAGAATCGCATGGGACCATGAATAGCAATAACGAATTTCTTTCAATATGTCTTAAGAAACGTAAACCAAGACCTTTTCCTTGAGATGCTCCTTCGATTATTCCTGGAATATCAGCCATTATGAACGAACGGTAATCTCTATAATTTACAATTCCAAGATTTGGACGTAAGGTTGTAAAAGGATAGTTCGCAATTTCAGGTTTCGCAGCACTTACAACTGATAATAATGTACTTTTTCCAGCATTAGGAAAACCTACTAAACCAACATCAGCTAATACTTTTAATTCAAGAATTTTCCAACCTTCTTTCGATTCTTCACCTGGTTGTGCAAAACGGGGTGTTTGGTTGGTAGGCGATTTGAATTGATTGTTTCCTAAACCTCCGCGTCCACCCGGTTGTAAAATTCGTTCTTCTCCTTCATCAGTTATTTCAAATAATTCTTCTCCAGTTTCTAAATCTCTAGCGATTGTTCCTAAAGGAACGTCAATGTATTGATCTTGACCTTGTCCTCCTGTTTGGAGATTACCAGATCCATGTCCACCATGTCCAGCTTTGATGTGTTTTTTGAATTTTAAGTGCAGCAAGGTCCAAAGTTGTTTGTTTCCACGAACAATAATATGTCCTCCACGCCCTCCATCTCCACCATCCGGACCTCCTTTCGTGATATACTTTTCACGACGAAAATGCGTCGAACCTGCTCCTCCATTTCCGGAAGTACAGTGAATTTTTACGTAATCAACAAAATTATCAGAAGCCATAAAGGGATTTTTTACAAAGGTAGGATTATTCAATCAATAAACTAAAAAATGCCAACCTGATATCAGGATGGCATTTCAATAAAATGAGTTAATGCTACTACAATTTATTAATTTCTTGAAAGAGACGTTGCGTAATATCATCAATAGAACCAATTCCATTTACCGAAGTATATTTCCCTTGATTTTGGTAAAACATCTTAACTGGTGCAGTTTCATTGTTATAAACATTAATTCTGTTTTGAATAACTTCAGGATTAGCATCATCAATTCTACCACTTACTTCAGCTCGTTTTTTCAATCGCTCTCTCAATTCACCTTCCTCCACTTCAAGAGCGAGCATAACAGTGATTTTTGTATCAATTGATTTCAAAAAAGAATCCAGTGCTTCGGCTTGTGCATTTGTTCTTGGAAATCCATCAAAAATGAAACCTTTTGCATCTTTGTGATTCAATACTTCAGACCGTAACATATTAATTGTGACTTCGTCAGGAACTAATTGACCTTTATCCATGTAGCTTTTTGCTAAAGTTCCCAGTTTTGTTTCACCTTTAATATTTGCTCTAAAAACATCTCCAGTTGAAAGATGTACGAGTCCATATTCCTCAATCAATCTTTCTGACTGAGTTCCTTTACCTGCTCCTGGAGGTCCAAATAAAACAATATTCAACATACTCTTTTTGAATGAGGTTAATCCTCTTTTAATTGATATATTTCCCTTAAATTTCTTCCTTTTTCATCATAATCTAAACCATAACCTACAACAAATGCATTAGGAATTGAAAAACCAACATAATCTGGTGCTTTCTTTCCTAAAAATGACGCTGGTTTATATAGTAATGTGCACACTTTTACTGATTTCAAACTTTCTGATCCCAATAAGGTAATGATTTTGTCAATTGTAATTCCGGTATCGACAATGTCTTCTAAAATAATAACATGCTTATTTTCTAAATCGGTATTCAAACCAATTAATTCATCAACTCTTCCTGTTGAGACCGTTCCATGATAAGAACTGACTTTAACAAAAGATATCTCACAAGGAATGGTAATTGATTTTAATAAATCCGCAGCAAACATAAACGCACCGTTTAAAATTGCAATGAAAGTTACTTCTTGCCCGTTATAATCAGTATTTATTCTATTTGCCAAATCTGAAATTTCTTTCAAAATTTCCTTTTCCTGAATAAACACATCGAATGACTTATCGTTTAATTGAATCACCTATTCGTGTTTTATGAATAGCAAAGGTACTATTTAATTAAAAAAATAACTTCAATTTTTATTCTAAAACTTATCAACCACTCAAAAAATCCCTGCTATCTTTGTCCCATGCAAAAGTTCTGGTATGGTAATACTGCCCGTTTAGGGATGGTTGGTGGAGGTCAATTAGGCCGGATGTTTATTCAAGAAGCTATTAATTTCAATGTACACGTGCATGTATTAGATTCAGATATTAATGCTCCATGTAAAGATATTGCACATTCTTTTACGCTAGGATCTATTACAGATTATGATGCGTTATATCAATTTGGATTAGACAAAGACACGCTAACTGTTGAGATTGAAAACGTTAATATAGAAGCGCTTGAAGCTTTAGAGAAACTTGGTAAAAAAGTATTTCCACAACCAAGCGTCTTGAAAATCATAAAAGACAAAGGGATTCAAAAACAATTTTATATTGACAACAATATACCTACCGCTGATTTTTGTGTAATTGAATCTTCATCAGAATTGACAAATCATTTGGATTTTCTTCCTTGTATGCAAAAATTAACTACCGGTGGTTATGATGGAAAAGGGGTGCAAGCATTGCGGACTATCACTGATTTTGAAAAAGCCTTTTCAGGTCCTTCAATTTTGGAGAAAATGATTCCTTTTTCAAAAGAACTATCAATCATTGTAGCGAGAAATGAGCAAGGAGAGATAAAATCATATCCTGCAGTTGAGTGTGAATTTAGCCAAGAAGCTAATTTGGTTGAATTTCTATTTGCGCCAGCCGATATTTCAACTGAAATTGAACAAAAAGCAACGAAACTTGCCAAGGAAGTAATAAAGAAATTGGGAATGGTTGGGATTCTTGCAGTTGAGTTATTTTTAACTGCTGAAGGCGAATTATTAGTCAATGAAATTGCTCCTCGTCCACACAACAGTGGTCACCATACAATAGAATGCAATGTAACCTCTCAATTTGAGCAACATTTAAGGGCTGTTTTAAATTTACCATTAGGTTCGACTGAAATTATTCAAGCAGGTGCTATGATTAATTTGTTAGGAGAAAAGGGCTTCGAAGGACCAGTTTACTATGAAGGTTTAGAGAAATTCATGTCCATTCCTGGTGTTCATCCTCATATTTATGGGAAAGCAACGACCAAACCTTATAGAAAAATGGGACATGTAACAATTGCAGGAAAATCATTAGATGAAGTAAAGCAATTGGCACAAAAGGTAAAATCAGGGATCAAAGTGATCACACTCTAATAATTTCACTTTCGCTAATCTAAAATCAATTTTTTTTATTAGTGCATCAGAATTTAAATCTTGGAAAGGAGATTCTGAATAAATAGACGATTTAAATATATTGATAATGAGTCAATTAACAGTAAATATTCACTTTTATTTTTGAAATAATTCATTTTGTTTAACTTTTATTGTGTTTTGTTAAACATTTTTTGTTTAACTTTACATTCGAAACATTAAACAAAATAGATATGTCAACAGTAGAATTCAACGAGTCATTAATTGGAATGGAAGATAATTTAAAATCTTTTGCTCTAAGTTTTACAAAAAACCAAGATGATGCTAAAGATTTGACACAAGAAACAATGTTGAAAGCGATAACATATAGAAATTATTATATGCCACAGACCAATTTCAAAGCTTGGGTTTTCACCATAATGCGCAATATCTTTATTAATCAATATAGAAGAAAGGTGAAATCACGCACAATATTTGATCAATCGAAAGATTTATTTATGTTAAACAGCGCTGATTCATCTAACTCGCCAATCAATTTTATATTAGAGAAAGAAGTTAATAAACAAATTGATAAATTGGGTGATGAATACAAAGAACCTTTTGAAATGCATTTTAATGGATTTAAATACAAAGAAATCGCTTCTGAATTAGATATTCCAATTGGAACGGTAAAAAGTCGTATATTCATAGCTCGAAAAAAACTTATGGATTCATTACCTGATTATAATTATTCAATGGCCTAATGGGGAGAAAAGTCACTATTATCGGTGCTGGTATTTCCAGTTTATCATCTGCGGCTTTTCTAGCAAAAGCTGGTTATGATGTAACTATTTTGGAAAAAAACCCAACTATCGGTGGTAGAGCTCGCCAGTTTACAGTTGACGGATTCGTTTTCGATATGGGACCTAGCTGGTACTGGATGCCTGATGTTTTTGAACAATTTTATTCGAAATTTGGCTATACCACTTCCGATTTTTATGAACTTAAAAGATTAGACCCTTCGTACAATGTTTTTTGGCAAGACGGAACAAATTCTGAAATTCCTGCAAGCGAAAGTCAACTTTTCGATTGGTTCGAAACGCTCGAAAAAGGCAGCTCAATAAAGCTTAAAAAGTTTCTCAAAGACGCAGCTTATAAGTATGATGTAGGAATGAAAGACTTGGTTTTTAAGCCAAGTTTGAAACTCTCAGAATTTGCTGATATGCGCATTTTGAAAGGACTTTTTAAACTTCAATTACTTTCTTCTTTTTCAAAATATATCAGAAGCTATTTTAAAAATGAAAAAATTCTTTCACTATTAGAATTTCCAATCCTATTTCTGGGCGCAATGCCAAAAGATACTCCAGCCTTGTATTCTTTAATGAATTATGCTGATATTTCACTTGGCACATGGTATCCTATGGGTGGAATGTTTAATATCATTGAAGCGTTTGAAAAAATAGCAGTTGAAAACGGGGTCAAAATTTTAACAAATCAAGAAGTTACTGGTATTAAATATGAAAATGATCATGTTACACATGTTTCAACACGTGACAAAGAATATGAGACAGACATATTAGTTTCAGGGGCGGATTATCAGCACACCGATTCTTCAATATTGAATACCAAAGCAAATTACTCAGAAAAATATTGGGAAAAACGCACGATGGCTCCATCTAGCTTATTGTTCTACCTTGGTGTAAACAAAAAGATTTCTGGATTAAATCACCATAATCTATTTTTTGACGAAGCGTTCGAGCAACATGCAAAGGACATTTACAAAGATCCAAAATGGCCATCAGCGCCACTATTTTATGCATGCGTTCCATCATTAACAGACTCAACCGTTGCTCCAGAAGGAATGGAAAATATATTTCTTTTAATTCCAATTGCACCAGATTTAAAAGATGATGAAGAAACAAGAGAAAGATATTTTGATATTCTAATGGATCGACTTGAATCAAAAACCGGGAATGCTATCCGGGAACATATTATATACAAAAAAAGCTATTGCATCAGTGATTTTAAAAATGACTACCATGCTTATAAAGGAAATGCATATGGACTAGCGAATACATTAATGCAAACAGCATTTTTAAAACCTTCTTTGAAAAACAAGAAATTAAAAAACATGTTTTATACAGGTCAACTTACAGTTCCAGGCCCAGGTGTTCCTCCGTCAATTATTTCCGGCGAAGTAGTAGCCAACGAAATAATAAAAAATTATGGCATACAAAAGCAAGCCATTCAACAATCCAATGTTTAATTTAACTCAACATTGATATGAAAATATTATTTGACAATGTCTCTCACGAAATGAGCCAATTAACAACGAAAAGATACAGTACTTCTTTTTCGTTGGGCATTTCGTTTTTGCACAAAGACATACAAAAACCAGTTTATGCTATTTATGGTTTTGTGCGCTTTGCCGATGAAATTGTAGATTCATTTCACGATTTTGACAAAGAAGAATTATTGAACGATTTTAAAATTCAAACATACAAAGCTATTGATCAGGGTATATCCTTAAATCCCATATTAAACAGTTTCCAATGGGCTGTCAATAAATACAAGATTCCATTAGATTTAGTCGAAACATTCTTGTTAAGTATGGAAATGGACCTTGACAAAAAGGCGTATGATGTCAATAAATATGAACAATATATATTAGGTTCAGCTGAAGTAGTGGGATTAATGTGTCTCAAAATATTTGTTGATGGAAGTGAAGAAGAGTATACTCGTTTAAAGCCTTTTGCTATGAAATTAGGGTCTGCATTTCAGAAAATTAACTTTTTGAGAGATTTAAAGGCAGATTTCAAGGATTTGGGACGTACCTATTTCCCTGGAATCAATTTGAATGATTTTAGTTCAACAGTGAAAAAAGAAATTGAAGCTGATATTGAATTGGATTTCAAATTAGGGTATGAGGGAATCATGAAGCTTCCTAAAAATGCGCGATTTGGTGTTTACATGGCGTATATTTATTACTACAAACTATTCAATAAAATAAAATCGGCATCTGCACATTCAATTTTAAATGAACGAATAAGAATTCCGAATAACAAAAAATACCGTTTGTTTCTTACTTCCTATTTAAAACACAATTTAAACCTTCTCTAATTGTATCAGAATCAAGAAATTCAAGTTAGCTTGGTTGACCTATCTGACAATGAAATTGGTCAAATGGAGAAATTGGAAGCCCATCAAAAAGGATTACTTCATCGTGCTTTTTCTATTTTGATATTCAATGATAAAGGAGAATTATTGCTCCAAAGGCGTGCGTTTGGTAAATATCATTCAGAAGGATTGTGGACTAATACATGTTGCAGTCATCCAAATCCAGGTGAATCTAATTTATCTGCAGCGCATAGAAGATTGCAAGAAGAAATGGGATTTGATTGTGAAATGAAGGAACTCTTTTATTTCATATACAAAGCTGAACTTGACAATAATTTAATAGAACACGAATTAGATCATGTTATAGTTGGGCACTCCAACCAAGACCCAATTTTAAATCAAGAGGAAGCAATTGATTATAGATGGTTGAATTTAGATCAATTAAAAAAGTCGATTATCGAACAACCTTCTGACTATACATTTTGGTTTAAATTAATAATACTCGAGTATTTCGATAAACTCAAAAAACACATAGAAAATGAAAGTTTGTAGAAGATTGACCTTTAATGCCGCTCATCGCTTGTTTAATGCAGAATGGAGTGATGAAAAAAATTTAGAAGTTTTTGGAAAATGCAGTAATCCAAATTATCATGGACACAACTATGTTATGGAAACATGGATTGAAGGAGAAATAGATCAAGAAACAGGTTTTGTTTACGATTTGAAAAGCCTAAAAGATTTGGTTCAAGAGCATGTAACTGAGCGTTTTGATCATAGAAATTTGAACTTAGATTGCGAAGAGTTTACCAATATGAAAACTTCAGCAGAAAATATCGCATTGGTTGCTTGGAATATTCTAAGACCAAAAATTGATAGCAAATACAACTTAATGATTCGCCTTTGGGAAACTGAAAATAACATAGTAGAATATAACGGTCAATGACATCTATTTTTTGGCATCGCAGAGATTTCCGCATAAATGATAATGCAGGCTTGTATAAAGCTTTGAAAAACAGCAAATCTGTTCAATCAATTTTCATTTTTGATACTGCAATTCTTTCAAAACTTCAGAAAGATGACCAACGGGTTTTGTTTATTCACCAAGAAGTTGAGCATTTAAAAAAGCAATACCAACAGTTCGGATCTGATTTAAAAGTATACTTTGGCAATCCTGTTCTCTTACTTTCTGAAATTGCGCATGAGTTTAATGCAAAAGTTGTTTATACCAACAGAGATTATGAGCCATACGCTTTACAAAGGGACACTCAGATTCACACGTTTCTCTCCGATTTAAATATTGAGTTTATTGGTACCAAGGATCATGTGATTTTTGAAAAGAATGAAATCACCAAATCTGATGGATTACCCTATACAATATATACTCCCTATTCACGCAAGTGGAAAGAGAAAATAAATGCCTTTTATGCTGCAACATATCCAGTTGAAAAATACCTAGATAATCTTGCTATATCTGAAGGAACTGAAATGTTGACACTAGAAAATTTAGGTTTTGAATCATTGAAAAAAGTTTCATTCCCATCTCGTGAAGTGCCAATTGACATTATCCAATCCTATACTGATAAAAGAGATTACCCCGCGTCAAATGGCACAAGTCACTTAAGTTTACATTTGCGTTTTGGAACAATTAGCATACGTGAATTAGTAAAAGTTGCAATTACAAATAACCCTACATTTTTGAATGAATTGATTTGGCGTGATTTCTATCAAATGATCATTTTTCACTTTCCACATTCTGCAAAAGATTCATTCAAAAAACAATATGACCGCATAGAATGGGAACACAATGAAGCCCATTTTGATGCATGGTGCAACGGCAAAACAGGTTATCCTTTAGTTGATGCAGGTATGCGAGAATTAAATTCAACAGGATTTATGCATAACCGTGTTCGAATGGTTGTAGCAAGTTTTCTGACAAAACATTTGTTATTGGATTGGAGAATTGGAGAAACATATTTTGCTGAAAAATTGTTGGATTACGAATTGGCAAGCAATATCGGAGGTTGGCAATGGGCCGCAGGTTGTGGATGTGACGCAGCTCCTTATTTTCGGGTTTTTAACCCAATAACGCAGCAACAAAATTTTGATGAAAACTTTGAATACATAAAAAAATGGGTTCCAGAATTTGGCACATTTAACTACCCCGAACCAATAATTGAACACAAATTTGCCAGAGAAAGAGTTTTAGAACGCTTTAAACAAGCATTAAATAATTAAAAATGTCATTACAAATAGGTGATAACTGTCCCATTTTCAGTTTAGAAAATCAAGAAGGAAAAACCATCAACATGACTGATTTTATTGGTCAAAAAATACTCGTTATTTATTTCTACCCAAAAGATGATACAAGCGGTTGTACCAAAGAAGCATGCTCCTTTCGGGATAGCCACGAAGCATTCAAAGACTTAGGATGTGAAGTATTTGGGATTTCTTCAGATTCTGCTAGATCACATCTCAAATTTGCAAAAAAAAACAGACTAACATTCAATTTGTTAGCCGATACAAAACAAGAAGTTTATTTGGACTAATTTCCGGAAGAGTGACATACATCATCGACCTAAAAGGTGAAATTAGCGGAATTTACAACTCTATGACAGATGCTGAAGGTCACATTACGAAAGCGCTTGAGATGGTGAAGACACTTTAATAATTCTTAGGCACGGAAATTTTATTAAACAAATAATTCGTCCACAATTTTAAAACGGTAAGCAAATATTTGATCAAGTTTTTTCTTAACAATTAACGGGTTTGCCATTTTGCCTAAAATTCCAAAAGGTAATTCGTATGACACAATATCTGTCATCTCCACACCGCCTTGAACTTCTTTAAAATGATGTTCGTGGTGCCAGATTTTATATGGTCCTTTGCGTTGCTCGTCCACAAAATACTGCTGATGCTTGACATGTGTAATTTCTGTAATCCATCTAAGAGGTATATTCAATAAAGGACGCACCTTGTATTCAATCATCAACCCTTCATACATGTTTTCTACTCCTTCAGTCAAGACATCAAAACCCATTTCTTTGGGAGTAATTTTATTAAGATTATTTGGAGACGAAAAAAATTCCCAGCAAGTTGCTAGATCTGTTTTTACAAATTGAGTGCGTTTTAATTGATACATAGTTGTATTTTATAATAAAACAGAATAATCACCTGATTGTTTATTTTAATATAATTAAACATTTTTAGCGATATTTTGTTATCCATAATAATAGTGGTTAATAGTTAGAAATCCGTAAATGTAGCAATATGTTTATGGATTTTTTTTTGACGGAGTATTCACTTAGTAACTGTAAAATTTCAACTATTTGAAATGAATTCTTGACTAATGGGTGCTTTAACAATGAATATCGTATGCATAAAAGAGCAAAATAATAGAATTTATAATTTTGCCACAAATGCACAGAATTTGAATAAACCGACTCAACCAATTTCTCAATAGTAAATTATTGACTCAATATATATTTAGGTATTAAAACAAATTAATCTGTGCATCTGCGGCACTTATTTTTTGCAACCGGAAAGAAATTTCTTAAAAGGCTAAGTTTCAACTAGCCTTTGAGTCTAAAAAAACCTATTTAACGTAATCTTGTTTTTGCACCAACATGTATTGATCATTATCCATCTTGATATATCCCTGATCATAACAAAAATAATATTGTGAGCCTTTTTGAGTCTTGTATATATTGGTGAAATAATGGAAATTAAACCCTTCTTCTGCGAGCGTTATTCCATCAAGCGTAACTTTTCCTTTTGGATTTAACGCAGATAAGATTCGACGATTTTTACGTAAAATGTTGTTGATTCGTCGGACATAAGCAGTTGCGTCTTCATTCTGACGATTATTGAATGAATTTCGACAGTAATCTGAACAAAATTTCTGATCTCTCCGACCCGTTAAATTCTGTCCGCATTCATTGCAAGTTCTCTTTTCCATCTGCGTTCTTTCGTGTGTTTAGTGCTAAGCAATGTTAACAATATTTAACAGCAAAATCAAGCTTTCAGCAGTTAATCTTTGTCACCTTTGCTGATTCAACTATTCAAAATATGACAGAAAACACGACCAACGTCGAAGGCAGCAACGCAGTTAATCCAATTAACCCAGCTGAAGCGCTTAGGATTCTTAGTGAGAAAATAAAATTAGAAGCAGTAATTATTCAACGCTTACGCGAAGAAATTGCCAAAGTAATTGTTGGTCAGACATATATGATTGATCGTTTATTGATTGCTTTACTCGCTGACGGACACATTTTATTAGAAGGAGTTCCAGGTCTTGCAAAAACGTTGGCAATAAAAACACTCGCTGATGCCATTGATGTTGATTTTAGCAGAATACAATTTACACCAGATTTGTTGCCTGCAGATGTTACGGGTACTATGATTTATAATCAGAAAAGCGAGAAATTTACGGTTAAAAAAGGACCTATTTTTTCGAACTTTGTTTTGGCTGATGAAATAAACCGTGCCCCAGCGAAAGTTCAAAGTGCTTTGTTGGAAGCAATGCAAGAACGACAAATAACAATAGGTGAAGAGACATTCGTTTTACCGAAACCTTTCTTGGTATTGGCAACTCAAAATCCTATTGAACAAGAAGGAACCTATCCATTACCCGAAGCACAAGTCGATCGATTTATGTTGAAAGTGTTTCTAGGTTATCCAACCAAAGAAGAAGAGAAACAAATTATCCGCACAAACGTGCAAGTTGGTGGTATTCCAAAAATCGGTAAAGTCGTTGCGCCAAGTGATATCATGCGTGCTAGAGAATTAGTTCGAGAAGTCTATTTAGATGAAAAAGTGGAGCAATATATCGTTGATTTAGTCTATGCTACTCGAACACCAGAAAAATATGGATTAGAACAATTGCAACCTATGATTAGTTATGGTTGTTCCCCAAGAGCAAGTATCAACTTAGCACTTGCGTCAAAAGCATACGCGTTTTTAAAAGGAAGAGCGTTTGTTGTGCCTGAAGATATTCGTGCAATTGCACCAGATGTGATGCGTCACAGAATGGGCTTAACGTATGAAGCCGAAGCAGAAAATATTACAACGACAGATGTTGTCAATAAAATCATCAACAAAGTAGAAGTTCCTTAATAGAATTTCAATTTAGAAAGTGGAAACTAGCGACCTCATTAAAAAAATACACCGTTTGGAAATCAAGACGAAAGGCTTGACCAAACATATCTTTTCGGGGGAATACCATTCGGCATTCAAGGGAAGAGGTATGGCGTTTAGTGAAGTACGGGATTATCATTTTGGAGATGAAGTTCGAACAATTGATTGGAACGTTACTGCTAGATACAATTCACCTTATGTTAAGGTTTTCGAAGAAGAGCGCGAATTAACGGTTATGCTTGTAATCGACATTTCTGGATCAGAAGAATTTGGAACAATGGAGAAAACGAAAAAAGATTTAGCCTTAGAAATAGCAGCCATATTAGCGTTTTCAGCTATTTCAAATAATGATAAAGTAGGAATGATTCTCGTTTCAGATAAAATGGAACGGTATATTGCTCCTGAAAAAGGGAAAAAACATGTGTTAATTATTTTACGGGAACTGATCGAATTCAAAGCGAAAAGTAAATTAACAGATATCAACGAAGGATTGAAATTTTTGCGCAACACACAAAAAAAACGCACAATCACTTTTGTAATCAGTGACTTTATCGATCAAAATAATTTCATGGAAGGAATGCGTTTGACGAAGAAACGTCACGATACGATTGCGATTAAACTTTCGGATATTGCTGAACAGATTTTACCAAATGTTGGATTGATACAATTGTTCAATGCTGAATCCGGCGAAACCACTTGGGTGAATTCAAGCTCAAGAGAAGTACGCGCTAAATACCTAAAAGACTTTCAAGAAAACGAAGCAAGTACGTTAAAAGAATTTAAAAAAGCTGGAATTGACAGTGTTTCTTGTCGCACTGACGAAGACATAATCAAACCACTTGTAGCGCTTTTTCAAAAACGTTGATGAAGAACCTTTTGCTCCATATCTTAATTTTGGTGGTCTCTTTTTCCGGCTATTCGCAGCAAGGAACAACAACTTTATCCGAGAAAAATATTTTGGTTGCTGAGAAAATTTCGCTTGTTTACACGATTACTTTTCCTCAAAAAAACAGTTTTAAATTCACTCCAGAAAATTCAATTATTCCAAGTAACCGTAAATCAAAAACAGGAATTCTATCAACGGAAACAACGGATGATATTGAAATCTTAACACCGTTCACAGACACGGTCATTTCGAAAGGAAAAGACAAAGTATGGATTGGAACGTATGAAATCACTGCTTGGGATTCTGGAAGATATGTTTTAGCTCCATGCACAATTATCATTGATGATTCAACTATCACTTTTCCATCCGTTGAATTGACTTCAGAACTTGTCAAAGCAAAAAAAGGACAAGATTTATACGACATCAAAGAATCCTTTTCGGACATTCCCTACGAACCATTTTCTTTTAAAACATTTGCTAAAAATAACTGGGGATGGTTGTTGCTTGTTGTTCTTATTCCGTTGATTCTAATTTATAGAAATAGGCGCAAAAGTCTCAATGATATTCCGAAACCGGTTTTAGTTTTATCATTAAAAGAACGAACTTTACTGGCAATCGATGCCTTAGAAAAAGGACGTTTGTGGGAAAAAGAGCGCTTAAAAGAGCATTACGTTGAACTTTCATTTATTTTGAGATCGTACCTTTCTTCCCGTTATGAAATCAATCTATTAGAAAAAACAACGTACGAAACAAAGTTGCTCTTAGGTCAAAAAGGATTGCATTCTGAGACTATTCGTGTAATTGTTTCCGTACTAAGTGAGTCCGACATGGTGAAATTTGCCAAGTCACAACCAGAAGAATTAGCGATTTTAAAAGTATCACAGCTTGCCAGACAAGTAATTGCTGAAACGAGTCCAATAGAATTTGATCATGCTGAATAATTGGAACATCCGCTTTTGGGAATACGATTTCCTTTCTCCACATTGGTTGTGGTTGTTGTTGGTTGTGCCAGTAATTCTCCTGTTGATGTTACGCAATGAAAGGCGAAAAGAAGGAGAATGGAAATATTCAGGAAGTGCAGCAAGTCAAAAAAGCTTTTCAACGCGCTGGATTGTTTCTTTCAGAAGGATCTTAATTGTTTTAAACGGAATCGTTTTGTGCTGCCTCATTTTCGCTATGGCCAAACCATTTCATTGGTCAGATTATGATGATGTGGATGAAAACTATAAAAACGGAATTGATATCATCTTAGCAATGGACGTTTCTTCCTCCATGTTGGCAATGGATTTTGAACCAAACAGGTTAGAAGCTGCTAAACGTGTAGCAAAAGAATTCGTTGATGGACGAAGAGGAGATCGAATTGGATTGGTGGTGTACGCTGGAGAAGCCTATACTGCTTGTCCTGCAACATTGGATTACACCATTTTAAAGAAACAAATTGATCAAATCACAGGAGAAAATATTGAAGGTGGAACAGCGATTGGAACAGGATTAGGAACGGCCGTTACCCGATTACGCAGTGACAGTTTGCAATCCAAAGTCATTATTTTGTTGACAGACGGAAGTAACAATGCTGGTGACATCGATCCTTTGACTGCTGCGGAATTGGCGCGTTCGAAAAACATCCGGGTTTACACGATTGGTGTTGGAAGCAATGGAAAAGCACCTACTCCCGTTATCACGCCGTTTGGAATTCGGTATGAGAATTTAGAAGTAGAAATTGACGAAATGACCTTGATGAAAATTGCTGAGATTGCGAATGGTCAATATTTCAGGGCAACGGATGAAGAAAGTTTAAAGTCCATTTACAAGGAAATTGAAAAATTAGAAAAACGTAAGATGCTGGATCAACAGTATAAGACGGAGCCACCTGCATCTCCAATGGGATTTTTAAATTGGGCATTTGTCTTGGCAATAATGACGTGGCTTTCCAACCGTTATTTTTTCAAAATGTATGAGTAAGCAGCAATTCACATATCGATTGAAGCTTATCATCAGTGGAATACTTGTATGGGAAGCGTTATTTTGGCTTTTGACAGGAGCACTATTAGCACTTATCGGATACATCGATCAATCGCCTTCTAGTGAACAAGTTGGATTCAAAGATCCACAGTATTTCTGGTTGTTGCTGCTCATGCTTCCAATTTTAGGTATGTACTTTTTCACGATTTACTCCACCAATTCATTGGCGCAATCGGCACATCCATCGGTGCAGAAATTCATCTTACAACCTGTTTCATCGCTGAACAGTTTTCTGAAATATTTCCTATTTAGAAATGCGATTGTATTCTTGATATTTGCCATGGCGCAGCCAGTTTTAGGGACAAAGAAAGTATCAGGAACTCTTGAAAGTCTCGAATTAGTCATTTGTTTAGATGTTTCGAATTCCATGAACACAAAGGATATTTCGAAGGATTTAACCCGTTTACAAATTGCGAAACGCGCCTTGAATGAATTGATTAATAAATTACACGGAGAGAAAATAGGAATCGCTGTTTTTGCTGGTGGCGCTTTTGTGCAATTGCCCCTAACAGCAGATTACAGTGCAGCGAAAATGTTCATCAACGAAATCGAAACAGACATGCTTTCTAATCAAGGAACCAACATTGCAGCTG
>Ga0209190_1001462_pt1 | contig 16470 bp, 3 predicted proteins | sample M_140205_XF_Meta_FD_187315 | JGI IMG/M metagenome (GOLD analysis project Ga0209190, IMG submission 187315) | Freshwater microbial communities from Lake Montjoie, Canada to study carbon cycling - M_140205_XF_MetaG (SPAdes) (version 2) | ecosystem: Environmental > Aquatic > Freshwater > Lake... | reverse complement strand
CCCGAGGGTACCCTTGGTGCCACCGAGAAGACCGTTACCTGCAACATTGGTAACGGTAGCAGCATTGATCTTAGCATTTTCAAAGAAGAAGTTACCATTCTCAATGGTCGTAACAAGGCCAGCGGTATTTGCGGAACTATCGGTGTTAAGGATTACGGAACCGGTGCCTTGTTTACGAAGGGAAATATCGTTTGGAAGGTTAATGATGTTGCCAACAGGAAACCCATTAGTAATAGATATATTTGCAATTGCAAACGCACCAGTACCACTGCCACCATTAAAAGAAATAATTGGAGGACTACTATAGCCTGAACCTTGGTTAGTGATGGCAACAGAAACAACACTAGCAGAAGCTCTTACGAAAGCCCCGGTTCCAGTCCCACCAGTAACATTTAAGAAATTCGTAAAAGTATACCCAGTACCAGAAGAAGTCAAATTTAAAGAAGTAATACCGCCTGTTCCATTAACACCTGTGACAACTGCTGCAGCACTAGAATTACTACCAAAAAAATCCGTAAGATTAACCGCATCATTAAGAACATACCCAGTACCTGCCAAACTTATTCTAGTAATAGCAGAAATACCTAGTAAAGCTGAAGCAGAAGCTCCTGACCCACCACCGCCGGTAATTGTAACAGTTGGAGGGTTATTATAGCCGGTTCCACCATCCGTGATAAGAATAGAGGAAAGCGAAGATTGAACAATAGATTGAATACTTATTTCCCCATTTAAAACTACATTACCGCCCCCGGTACCAGCGCCAAGAATATTATTTAATGGGATAATACTGGTGGGATTAGTAGGAGCAGGATAAGGAGAAAGCTGATTATCATTTGCATATCGTTGAATTTGAGTTTTGCCGTTTATAGTTAAATTAAATGCATTATTATTAATTTGCCCAATGGTAGTTCCAATTTGACTGTTTGTAGTAACAACGGTATTAGCCACAAGTGAAGTGATACCAGGGCCGAAATCAAGGGTACGCGACCCTGTAAGGTTAAAAAGCCCAGCAATTCTGCGTTCAGCAGGACCCCTTACATTTAAATTAGTAGAACTAGTTAGAAGATCTGTGGAACTATTCCCTAATTGGAGAAACCCAATATTGTTGATGTTATTTTGACCAGAGATAGTGTTCACATCGCCTGTGATCGCGAAATTGTTAACATCAGAAGAAACCTGAAAATTATTGGTAACAGTAAAATTACCCTGAACTGAAACGGTACCGGTAAGTTCAACTAATAATGAAGTAGAACCATTAGCAATGGTTCCAAAGTACATATTATAACCAGAAAGAGCCCCAAAAACTGTAACATCATTGGCCCGATAAACACTAAAAGTTTCATTAAAATTGCCCGTATAAGAAGCCATGGAAATATTACCGGTAACGATAGAACTGACAGCACCAGGGCCGCCAGCATTTAATGAAAAAGTAAAACCATTATTAACAACAGAAGAAAGGGCTATGGAACCTGTTGAAAAAGGAAGGACCTCATTCCCAGCACGTACTGAAAACCGACTGGAATTTGGATAACCAAAAATATTAAGAATATTCGAAGTTAAATCAATAGGCGGATTTCCAAATATACTGCTAGGAAAACCAAGATCAAGAAAATCAGAAATAGCGATAGAGCTAAGATAAGTATTCAAAAATGTACTATTATTGATCAATATATCGTCAAATATAATATCCGAATTATTAGTATAAATTCTAGCTGCTAGATTTGTAGTTCCGGTAATTGGACTAGTATCAACACCGCCGTTGAAGATAAAGAAATCCATGAAAGTATTTGGATCAGACCCGTTGAAACCAAAAGTAACATCGCCGCGGTTACGAAATACGGTAGGATTTGGATCAGTGATGATAAAAACACGCTGATCATAAGTAGATGCAGCATCACCAATAAAACTAACGTTATAATTTTTCTCAAAGGTCAAGATTTTATTGGTTAAAATAGGGCCATCAAAAATAATATCATTAATAGAATTGACAATAGATATAGTACTAAACGTTTCAGTTGCACTACCACTAATAATAGAAAGTTTGCCCACCTGAGAAATAGTTGCTCCTGCAGAATTAATAATGATCAAGGAGCCACCATCTCCGCGAAGTTCATCAATAGAAATTGTAGACCCGGTATTATTACCAGCATCAAGGGAAAGAGAATTAGCATTAGAAAAAATTCTACCTAAAGAAATAGGTCCGGAAGTACCTAAAGGGCCAAAAGTAGTTCTAATATTAGTATTAGCATTTAAGGTGATACCGATTTCAATGTTACCATTAATAATGGTATTAGAAGCAATATTAATAGGTGCGCCCTGGGATTGAATAATACCGCTAATTTGAACCGGTGAATTAAAATCAATATTCAAACCGCCAAGGAATGAAAGTGTATCAATGGAATCGCCCAATACGATGCCGCCTGTATTGAGTAAATTGGTATTATTAGTAACCGTGGTCAAAGAACCAAGGAATTGCAAGCCATAATTTAAATTGGCACCAGTGCTATTAATCGAGGTTGCAGTTAAATTATCTTGAAAGGTTATAAAAGCACCCTGTGAAATTGCTCCAATAGTAATAACAGGCTCCAAACCGATAGAAGAAAACCCACCCACGGCAGCTTTAAAATTAATACCTCCATCATTTTTGAGGATGTTAATGGAAGCAGCATCAACGGTTTGATTAAAAATAGTGATACCAGAATCAATAATATTAAATTTTCCAATATCCGTACCGATCACGCCGTTAACAGAAATGTTACCCCCTGTAATATTAATCGGCGTAGTATTAATGGTTCCATTTTGAACAGAATTAAACCTAGCAACATTGAAAGACAAAGAACTGGGAGCTCCCCCTTGGGTACCCATTATCGACTGTACAATAAGATTGGAAGCACTTCCATTCCCAAGAGTTAACGAAGCCGCATCCCCCAGATACGCATTATTAGCTAAGGTAATGGTTCCTGAAGTAGATGGGACTAGAGCAATACTAGCAACATTAGGCGTTGTAATATCAGATCTATTATTACTTCCAAAGGTAATATCACCAATATCGTAATAAATGGCTCCTATAACCTTCAAGGAATTATTACCCTGATTAGCTGAATTTAAAATACCTATTGAAGGGGCCGCAGAAACAGTTTGGCTATGAATAAAGTCAAAACCTTGGATTAAAACAGTAGAAGTACCTGAAGTTCCAGTTTCTACATTTTGATTCAATCCACTAATATTAAAAATATCGATATCTTGATTAGGTGTAGATGTAGGGCCACCATTTAAAGAGAAAAATACATTAGCCACATTGGGATTAATAGCATTAATTGCAACGAGATCAACATTGATTAAATTAAAACTATCGCTTCCCCCATTTTGTTGAACTTGTAATCCAGTAAACTGATTGGGGCCAATTGCGGTAGGTTTAGAAATCGCAATATCAATAGTATTATTAATAACCTTTGAACCATAAGCATAACCAGTAAGACCAAAAACCAAATCACGGATGTTTAGAACCGTTTCACCCAAAGCATTAGCCTTGATTTCAGTGGTAACATTGCTGGCTTTATTATCACCAAGAATATTCAAAACGTTGTTGGCATCAACAAAAACACTTGTTCCAGTTGCATAACCAACAAAAGTAATAACGACATCATTACCATCCCCGCCGGTATAGGAAATTCGAAACTGTCCGCCTGAGGCAAAAAAACTATCGCCTTCGTTAAGAACAGCATAAGTATTAGAAGCAAGGTTTACTAAACCGGTAAATTTTCCTGCAATAGGTGAAGCATCGGTTTCCCTGACAATTGTAAACTGGCTGCCAATAGCAAGATTAGAACTTCTAAGAATTGGATATAAAATTGGGTTATTATTTAAAATAAAACCAGCTTGAGCAACTACTTGATCCTGAGTAGAACCGGGAATATTACCAAGAATTTCTGGATAATAAACAGATTTTCGAAGGTCTGGTGGAAGCAAAGAGTTGGTTTCTTCAAGGGTCAGAGCGCTAGTGAAAGTAAGTACCCCTGCGCCATTAGTCTGAACGCCCCCTGGCGCTAAATTACCTTGAATACGAGTAATACCACTGATAATCCCGATCCCTGTAACAGTAGTATTCTCATGAAAGATAGCGCCACCAGTAAAATTGATGGTAGCACTTGAGCTATTACCTAGAACAACCGTACCAGTATTGTTAAAATCGGATAAAGCTGCAGGAGGGGTGGAACCAAATACATTAGCAGAACCAAGAATTTGAATACCATACCCACCACTATTTGCAGTTATTGCAGTAGGAGCACTTAGAAGCCCAATATTACCAGAAAACTTATATTGACCTGCTCCCTGATTTGCATCCACACCTGTTGCCTGAAGGACCAGACTTTTAACTTGAATGGAACTAGTAGCGGTAAAATTTTGACAGTCATTAATGATCAAAGTTCTATTAACACCAATTACAGATTGGATATTGATGTTACCAAGATCAATAATAGGAGCGACCCCGGCCCACAAAGTAAGATCCGATCCCAAAGACGGAGTGCCTGGGTTATCTAATAATTGAATCTGACCAACGACATCAATATTTCCATTTTGAGCCTGAATGGTAAAATTACGGTTTATTGTCCCGGAAGTGGCAGCCGTTACCAAAATATCTCCATTAATAGAGACATATTGACTACTAATAATATTCATGAATAAATTTGTAGGGCCTGTAATTGCTGAGGCATCAAAAAATCCTGCAATAGAGGTGATAGATGCATTTGGGGGAGAAGCTAAAGGAATATTTACCGTACCCAAAGTTAAGGAACCCTTATTTGCAATAGTAATATTGCTTATTATGGTTGCAGTTTGCCCTGCTAAGAAGAGGTTATACAAGCCTCCGGTGGTAGCAGCATTAAAATTACCAGCAACAGAGAAAACCAAACCTGCAGTTGAGGTTGTAATAGCATCACGATTGATAAAAAACTGGGCCCCGCGATTTGCTTTATTACCAAGATTAGTAATCAAAAAATCACCTGCAGTTGTGGTCACATTTCTATTGAAAGAAATCACAGTGGTTGAAAGATTTGTATTATTTGTCATGCTTATAGAAGTAGCACTGACATTTGCTTGTGCTGTAAAATTTTCTGAATCCAAAACAGTAAAGCTATTTTTTAATGTAACAGTGCCCTGAATGTTTATATCACCCTGCGTTCGGAAGCTTAAGGAACCTGCACCATTACCATTAAAAGAAATCCCAGTTAAAGTTGATGCTGTGATTCCAATTTTATCAGCTGCTGCAACACCACGAACAAACAGCGGAGTATTGACAATCAATTGATTATTAATTGTAATCGTATTTCCACTGGTAGAGGCCTCAAAAGCAACGCTACCAGCAGCAGTTGCTGAAAGAGTCATCGCAGCGTTATTAGAAAGGGATAATATTCCGCTATTAGCTTGAATCGTTGCAAGATTTCCTGCGGCATCGGTATTTTTCAATGAAGTGAAATTATTTAAAGATACAAAGCTAGTTTTAGACGCTGTCAATCCTTGAAAAGTAAATGTATTATTTCCAGCAGGACTGCCTAGCCCATCTCCATCAAATAGTATAGATACAGCATTATTATTTATAGGGAGACTTCTAAAATCAAGACCTGTGATAATATTTAAAGTATCATCACCACTTCTCAAATTAACATTCATGCCTGTAAATGTTTTTGCAGCAGCATTAGTAGCAAAGTCAATTGTAACGGTGTTATTTACAGCTGTAACTCCAAATACCGTGCCAGTAAGAGTGGTATTCGCTTCAGTAACAGTCAATTGGTTATTAGCCAAAGTTAAAGTAAGATTATCAATTATGCTAAGTGGGAGGAGAGGATCGTTCCCAATTATTATAATTTGACCCGCACCGTTACTGGTAATGGTGGTTGGCGTCAACCTATTTTCAAGTTGTTCAAGGTCAATATTTCGACTAAAAGAAGACCTTCTATTTTTCTTGTTGAACGAACCAAACAACGATTTTGCCAACTTCCGCATCCATGAAGGCTTCATCTTATATCTCCTGAATCCGTACGGCTGCAGGGCCCCGTGTTTAACACGATAAACCCAACCTGTCTTCCTGACAGTCCATGCCTTATTGATTAATTCGACTATTCGGATTATCTTCCCTAAGCATATCAATGCCTCAATAGGACAAACTTACAGGTTAAGAATGAAAAGAAGGAACAATCAGAAAAAGTGTTAAAATAGGTACAGCCACCCTATATTTCATAGGATGGCTGCCATTTTGTAAAGATTACTTAAAGTATGGTCGTGTTAGCAAAAACACCCAAGGTTACATTAGGGTTCAGCACAAATAATGAGTCAACCAGAGCAAAACTGGTGTCATAAAGATTTACTTGTGGCCCACCACCAGGGCCTGCTGCTGCCATCAGGTAATTTGGGGTAGTTCCCGCCAAAGTACTAGAAGAAATACCAACTCTTACTCCGCCTGTGAAATTACCAAAAGGATTTAAGTAATGAATTCCGCCAGAAGGGACACCAAAAGCAACTGCCACAGTAGCTTTGGTACCAGGGCCGGTACCTACAAAAATGTCATCATAGGTAGAGTTGGTAAAACTACCCCCAGCTACATAAATACCACCGGTAAAGAGGGTATCGAAGGCAAAGAAGTTTTGAATCACAACTTGGTTAAATTGGCCAGGTGCAGTTTGCTGCAATTGGAACACCGTAACATTAGGGCCACCACCAAAACCTGCACCCGTTACGATTTCATCAATGCCATCACCAGTACGATCCGCTGCTGCTACAGTAACACCTCCAGTAAACTGGGGAGCGTATGCAAAAAAGTTGACCAATACGGTGCTTTGATTGATTGCAAAAGCTTGAGCCCCTGCAAACGCAGTAATTCTAGGGCCACCACCAGGGCCAGCGCCCACGATGATATCATCGTAGACTTTACCAGTATTTGGGTTTACATCATTATTCAAATTTCCACAAGCAATATAAAGCCCACCAGTAAAGTTGGACTCAAAAGCAAAGAAGCTAGCAACTTGCATTGGGGTTCCAGTACGAAGGTCCCACACCTTGATGTGAGGGCCACCACCTATACCAGTGGCGGTTACAAGATCAGAAAATCCATCACCATTGATATCACCCATTGCGATACGAACACCACCCGTAAAATTCTGATCATAAGCAAAGAATGATTTAGTATGACCATCAGAATAATTAACGGTAACCATAGGGCCACCACCTGCATCCGCAGCAGTGGCAAAGGTTTGTTTGACACCTGGAACAACAACGACTGGTGGGGATACTACGCTGGTAACAGTAAGGGTGACATCATTGCCCGTACCACCAGTGTAGGAAATACGGAAGGTATAATTTCCAACAGTAAACGTGCTATTTTGGGGGAGCCCAATAAAAGTACCACTTACTGCATCAGTTGCATTATTACTGATAATGGTAAAAACATTTCCTACCACAAGGTTTTGGCCAGCGGTGACACTTAAAAGAGCATTATTGAGTGAAACCAAACCATTTACACTAAGTTGATCTGAAATACCAGAAACAGTACCAACCTGAAGACCAAAAGTCATAAGTGAATTTAATGAGGTCGTTCCAACATTCAATGTTCCGACATTATCACCAGGAAGAATGGAGCCTGAAAGCCCATAAATCTGCCCTAAAACACCCGTTCCCGCAACTGCACCGCCTGAAATGGTAGTAGAGAGAATGCTTGAAAAATCATCGACAACGGTGACAGTGCCTAAATTGATAACAAAACTTCCCTGGAAAGCTGACCCAGTATTCGTGACTAATCTTAAACCACCTGCCCCAGTTTTGGTAATGCGCTCATTAGCTTGAACAAGTAAAACACCTGAGAAAACACTATCTTGACCAAGATCAAGGGAAACCAAGCCAATATTGTTTCCCCCAACCATAAAGGAACTAATGAGATTAATTCCGCCACCCGTAACAATACTACCCTGCGCAATAAATCCGCCACCACCAGTTTCAGAAATACCTGAACTAATTAAAGTGGTCGAGGAATTCAAATTACCAACGATAGTAGTGCCCGTATGAGCAAGTGTGGCAAGCCCTAAAATTTGATTATTTGAACCAGCAATAGAAATATTATAAGGGTTGGTTGTTGCGGAAGTAGTCAAAGCCCCATTAAGAATAATGTTTCCGAAAAAACTAATAGTATTGATGGCATCGGTAACTGCAAAAGTACCAGCATTTAAAGTAGAATTAAAAAGAACCCCCAAAGCAGCATTAACGGTAATGTTCCCTATAGGCAAAGTAGCGCCTACAGCAGCTTGAAATAAGAAATTAGCATTACTATTACCATTAAGAATAATGTTTTTAGGACCACTACTATTACTGTTAACGGTATTTAAAAAAGTAACATTATTAGTGGTATTACTCGTAACAACAATATTGGACTGAAGTTCAAGGGGATTAGAAACAGTAATAGCTCCAACGCCAGAAGTTAAATTAGAAGATAGAAGAATACTTCCTCCACCAGAACCACCCAGAACAATTGGCCCTTGATCTGTGGTAATATTTGCTCCGGTTCCAATCACCATTAGGCCTGAGTTATTAATAAATATCTGCGCAGTATTAGTACCAGTAATAGCGCCATTAAGAAGGACATTACCATTACTAGTATTGGTGACGATCGAAAGGCCAGCGAACTGACTATAAGTTTGTGCTGCCATGAATGTGACAGCATTATTTGCTTGTGTGATTGTAAATGAATTGGCACTGATAGTTGAATTAGATGTAAGCTTATTGGTATTGTTAACAAGGATAGCGCCAACAGGGGTGATAGAACCAATCGCACCATTAAATAGAATGTTTCCAGCGCCAGCGGTTAATTGAATATCAAAAAGCCCATCTAAAGTGGATGTAAAAGTTATATTATTTCCAAGACCTAATATACCAAGGGAGTTTGAGGACATAACAATAGATTGATTCAATGTAACTGGGGCAGCAAAAGAAATTGGAAAAGAATTTGTTGAAATAGTAAGATCGCCTATTGCTCCAGACACACCAATTGCTGTTGTTCCAGCCCCACTTTGTGCAAAACCACCACTAAGAATAAGGTCTTCATTAATAGATAATGCTGCGGAATTATTAATGGTTACAGTACCTAAATTAGAAGTAATAACTGCAGGTGAACTGGTTGCTGCGTTCCCTAAGCTAACAGTTCCAATGGCACTAAAAGTAGAAATAGTAAGCCCATCAACATAATTTAAATTAATTGTGCCAGAACCATTGAAAGGGCCCTGAACAGAAGCACTTAAAGACTTAGCAAAAACATTACCAACAGAAACCGAAGCAGCTTGCTCAGACCCTATTGTTATCGCCCCCAAAGGAAGCGTTGTAGTACCAACATCGCCAGAAAAAGAAACCGCACCAGATGTTTGGATAGTCAAGTTTTCAGAAGAGCTTGAAACCCCTTGAATAGCAAAGTTAAAATTCACACCACCAGAACCCAATCCCGTGCTAATAAGAGTAGAAGTTTCCAAAGTAACTACTGAATCAAAAACAATGGGGCCACCAATGGTGTTAATAGCATTACCATTAAGACGATTAGAACCATTGGAACCTGCTTTTAAATAAACAGAACCAGAACCTATGTTGATCTGCCCGCCATTATTGATGTTAACATTACTAAGATTAGTGCCATCTGCGACAAGCCTGACCAAACCAGAACCAAGAGAGGAAATGGCTCCGGAGTTAGAAATGGTTATTGAATCAAGATTAGCAGCAACCTGAACATTATTTGATAAATCGGTGGTAAAAATGCCTGCATTTTTCATCACAACATTGCCGCTGATTATCAAACTATCAGCACCAAGCGAAGAACCGCCAGCACTTGAAAGAACATCAATTTCAAAGCCAAAATTAGGCTGAGCAACTGCACCAATGATATTTCCATCCAAATTTCCCAAGGTGATGAGATCATTACCCTGCCCGCCATAAACCAAAATCTTGTTGAAATCAGTAAGATTAAGAGAATTTACTTCAGCAAGGGAAGTATTAAAACCACTGGAAAATAAAGCTGCGTTTCCATTAAAAACAGTACCACCTGCTCCAGTAAACCTTATGAAGTTACTAGTGGGGGAATCTTGAGTAACATTAAAGGTATTTGTTTCGCCACTGGAAGTGTTGGATTGGATTTGCAGAACCCCTGCAACGAGGTTTAAGGAAACTGTTTGTGAAGGCGTAAGCCTATCTTCAAGGTTTAAAATCTGTGGGAGAAAATAATTCCCAGAGTTATATTTGCTAATCGAAGATTTCTTTTTCCAAAGTGAAGATACTATTTTCTTGAACATATGTATGCCCTTCCCCAAATAGATTGAATCTGTTTGGAACTAATTCCTTGTACCCACTATCAATTTGCTTAAATCCAGTAAACGCAAACCGCTTAAGATCCATCACGCAGGTACTCACTATGTATGTAATACCTAAATGACCATGTGGCAAAAGAGTTGGGCACGAAGAGGCTGAGATAATTATTTTTATTCCCACGCATTCAACAAAGATAAAAAGGCTTTCGCCATTGCCAAAGTCGGCAAGGAAGAAAAAAAAGAAAAGACCCCGATAAGCGCAAGGCTTTCCGGGATCTTTTTAAAAAATACTTAAATTAGACTAAAGTGTTGTATTCATAAACAACCCGCCACTAAACAGAGGATTGATGACGATATATGAATCAATAGTAGCCAAGGAGCTGTTAAAGATGTTGACCTGAGGGCCACCACCAGGGCCTGCTGCTGCCGCAAAAGACTCCTGGCCTACTGAGTTACTAACCACACCAACTCGAGCTCCGCCAATAAAAGCATTGGTGAAAGGTAGAGCGGTGGGTCTAGCCCCTGTAGAAAAGAAAGCCGCAACTTGAGTTGTTGTGCCAAATCCAGTGCCAGCAATGATATCTGCAGTTCCATCACTGTCCACATAACCTGCAGCAATAAATATACCACTGGTAATACCAGTGCTAAAAGCAAAGAAGTTGTCAATTAATTGACCTGCTGCATTAAATGACCTGATATTTGGCCCACCGCCTACCCCTGCACCTGTAATTACTTCATCCCCTGGTTGTGTATCACGATTTCCCGCGGAAACAGTGACACCACCTGTAAAACTCGGATCGTAAGCAAAGAAATCCATTGCAGGTGCAATAGTATTAATAGCGTAACCGGCAGCACCATTAAATACTTTGACTCTTGGCCCACCCGTTTGACCTGCACCAACAATAACATCAGCATAACCATCAGCGTTGATATCACCAGTTGCGACATAAACCCCACCCATGAAGGTTGGTTCGAAGGCAAAGAAACTAGCAATTGTTACCGGCTGACCACCCCTAAGATCAAAGACTTTGATGTGGGGGCCACCACCTACTCCAGTGCCTGTTATTAAATCCGGATAACCATCGCCATTCACATCCCCAATTGCAACCCGCACGCCACCTGTATAGCCGGAGCCATAAGCAAAGAAAGAAAGATTCGTACCATTAAAGTAGTTGATTTGAACAACCGAGCCACCGCCGAAATCAACCCCAGTTGCAGAAAAGTTAGGTGGTAGTACAGGATTCACAATGCTGCTAACGGTAAGAACAACATCATTACCTGTGCCGCCTTTATAACTTATGGTAAAAACGGTATTTCCTACAGTGATGGAAGCCCCTTCCACAAGGCCGTTGAATTGACCATTAATAGGCACGGTATTACCATTATTGATAATGGTTATTTGCTGACCAGCGGACAACCCCGTAGCGGAGGTAATGCTAAGAATAGAATTACCTAACGAGGTAACACCACTGGTGACACTAATCTGGCCGAAAGAGCCAACATTTGCACCATTGATTTGTGTGACAAAAGTATTTCCCGAAGAAAGTGCCAATTGACTGCCAATGGTCAACGTGCCTAGGCTAGAACCAGGAGATACATTACCCGTTGCACCAATAACATTAAACACCTGTCCTGTACCTTTTAAAGTTCCCCCGCCCAAATTGACAGTTGCATTGTTATAAAAGGCGCTCACTTGAAGACTACCCGTATTAATCTGGAAATTCCCTGAGAACAAAGGAGAATTGGCAGAAAGAACCAAGTTCCCTGCACCTCCTAAGGTAACGATACTTGTTCCGCTCATAGCCCCGCTGATCAAATTCGAAGCAGAAGAAAGATTTAGGCTCAATGGGGCGGAAATATTAACCGGGCGTTGGACTGTAAAAGAACCGGATGCAGTAACAATACCTTTCATATCAAGAGATCCCGCATTATTAAAAGAAACCGCGCCGCTAAACAAAGTAGTATTACTTAACGAAACTTTGCCTGCATTAAGGAAATTAGCCTGCCCACCAATGGCAGTGCTATTGCCCAAAAAAGTAAGACTATAATTAGCAGCGGATGTATTCAAAGCAGTTTGAACTATGACAGATCCTAAAAATCTAACATCACCATTTACATTCAAAAAGTTCAAAGTCGAGGTATTAAGATTTCCATTAAAACTAACAGCTATACCACTAAGATTATTATTAATAGCTCTACGCAACTCAAGGACCCCAACCCTATTAGTGGCACCTACATTACCATTGAATGTGACTGTGCCAGAAGATTCAACAGCAAGATTTCCCAAACCATCAACAGTGCTTGCAAAAAAGATAGAAGCGGGAACGGTACCATTGGTGGCGCTTAACAAGGTGTTGCCAGAAAGATTGACAGGAGAATTAAAATAGATGTTGGGATTTCCGTTGCTTGCAATGGTTATGGTAGGAGAAGAAGTATAACCTGAACCGCCATTGGTTACAGTAATGGAAGTTACAACGCCATTAGTAACATTTGCAACAGCGGTAGCGTTAGCCCCGCCCCCTCCCGTGATCGTAATTGAAGGAGCAGACAAGTAACCGCTTCCACCCGAGGAAACCGGAATACTGACAATTTGCCCACCAGCGATAGTAGGAATACCTGCTAAAGCGATAGTATCACCTGTGGTAATAATATCTCCTGCAAGAGAAACAGGCCCGGTCCCTGCTTGTGTGAAAAACCCATTGGTAATGGTTATATCAGCAGAATCAGAAAGGGTAAATGTCCCGGCATTTTGTATGAACACACTACCAGGAGCAGATATTTTCCCCTGCAAATTTATAGTAGCCTGGGGCGTAGATGAATTGATTGTAAGGCTATTGCCCGTGGTATTGTTAAATACCATTTCACCTGTAATTACGATGGGACCACTTGCATTGAGGATCGAAAGAGACTCAGCAAAAATATTACCCAACATGGTAACAGTAGTAGCCCCATTGACGGTAATAGGCCCGATGGAATTAAAACCAAGTCTGCCGCCAAGCAGAACATTACCGCCTGAAGCATTGAGAGTAAAACTAAAATCACCGTCAACAATATTATTAAAAGTAATATTGCCACCTGTTGAATTTATAGTGGTATTAGAAATTAAGTTGACCGCATCAGTAAAAGAAACAGCATCATTGGAGGTGGTAATAGAAAAAGGATTTCCTGTTACGCCAAAAAAGACTGTTCCGCCTCCGGATTGAGTAACGGCTCCGGCTGAAGTAATGTTGCCCGTAAGTTGTAAAATTCCTGCATTGGTAATGCTAACAATGCCGCTATTTGTAGTAGTGACTGCAGCGATTTGCGTGCGATTGCTAGAACTGGTATTGATAATATTTAAACCCAAAGCCGTACTATAAGTTTGAGCAGCATTTATGATTAAATCACCAGCAACTTTAGTAGTAAGCGACTCGGCATTAATGACCAGATTAAAGCCACTGTAAGCAATGGTTATGTTAGGAGAAGAAGTATAGCCTGAACCACCGTTGGTTACAGTAATGGAAGTCACAACACCATTGGTAACATTTGCAACGGCGGTAGCGTTAGACCCACCACCGCCAGTGATGGTTACTGAAGGAGCAGAAGGAGCAGACAAGTAACCGCTTCCACCCGAGGAAACCGGAATACTTACAATTTGCCCCCCAGTGATGGTAGGCGTACCAGCAAGTGCAGGAGTAGGATTTTTCAAACTTGAAAGGGTTACAAAAGAGGTGTTAATAGCACCTAAAGAAGTTAAATTACCTAACGAGCCACTAAAGGTAAGATTGCCCCCAGCTAACAAGGTAAGATCAAAGGCATTTCCACCTAAACTGTTAATAACCCCAAGGGTCATATCAGCGGTACTAGCGGTTCCTGCATTGAGGGTTAAATCAGTATTTAAAGTAATTGCCCCAGTGAAAATCATATCTTGATTTCTAGTGGTAATAACCAATGGGGGACCAGCAAGCGTACCAATAGTAACCGCTCCTGCGGTAGTCTGACTGAAAATACCATCTAAAGTTAAATTTTTAGTAATATTAAGAATACCCGCATTGTTAATAATCACACCGCCTACCGAACCAATGTTACTAACAACACTACCAAGAGTAATATTGCCTGAGCCAATAGTGGTTAAAGTAAGGCCGCCAGCAGAATAAATCTGATCTACCGTTAAAATAATGTCACCCGTGGTGGTCGCATTCAACAAACCAACATTCAATGTTTTACCAGGCGTAAGGGCTTCTGAAAAAGTAAGTGAAGAAGGATTGTTGGTTAAAGTGTTAATTTGGCTAACAGCAGAAGTAGAGCCAACATTATCCTTGAAGTTTACTGCACCAACGGTATTTAGAACCAGCGTTCTAGATCCATCCAATGTACTGTTAAAAGTAATCCCTTGGCCATTACCTGTAACCAAAGTTGTATTTTGACCAAGAGTAGTAGGTGAATTAAAACTGATTCCCTGATTCATTGAAAGTGTAATACTGTTGTTAATACCTAGCTGAATAGTCGAAGTAGGAGAAACATTAATTTCATTAAGGACACCATTGGTAATATTTCCCCCGATTGAAAGCTTACCAGAATGGGAAAGTTGAAGAGGGGCATTTGCAGCAAGGCTTACATTGCCTGAAAGAGTAATATTCCCATTATTAATGGTGCTTAAATTTAATCCTAGTGCAGCAGAAGTATAATTCTGGGTACCACCAAAAGAAATATTACCGCTTATAGCCGTTGTTGTAACAAAAGATGCAGCAGAAACATTACCTACAACTACCAACCCAGTACCACCACCAGAAATAATTATATTTCCCAATGCGGTAGTATTACCAATATTACCAACGAAATTAATCAAACCTTGCGAAGTAACCGTCAAAGCATTAGCACCATTTACACTACCATTAAAAGTAACATTTGCGGTGACACTATTACCCGAATTAATAGTGGTGGTGCTTCCCAAAAGAACATTTGAGTTGAAATTAATCGATCCACCATTGGTAGTAACAGCGTTGCCGTTAAGTATGATATTTCCCGTAGGATTCGAAGTAAGCGTTGCAATTAAAGTCACTGTGCCAGAAGTCGTGGTGATTGTGCCGCCAGTATTAATGGTAACATTACTTGCAGCAAGGGAGTTCGCAACCAAAAGAACATTTCCAGTACCGGCTGTAGAAATAGATCCAGTAGTTGAAACAGTAGCTTGTGCAAGATTAATGGAAGAGTTGGGATTATTACTTGTAGCCAAGCTGCCAGCACCCTTAAGAATCAAAGCGCCATTTACGGTAAAGGTGTTAGTACCACCAGGAACAGTGCTGGAATCCACTAAAACATCGAAGTTTGACGCAGTTTGCAATGCGGTGCCATCAAAATTACCGATAGTGAAAAGATCATCACCAGCATTTCCAGTAAGTTTAAACCCAGCCATTTGAACAGCATTTAAATCTATAGTTGCGGTTTGAGCGGTTCCCCCGGAAACAATCAGATTTCCACTAGTGCCATCGGTAAGAGTAATGGTGTTACCCGCACCCGCATTAACTTGAATGATAGTGGAACTAATATTCGAGATAGAGATATTGTTAGCGTTGGCTCCAACCCCGGTACTAGTCATTAATAATTCAACTGAACTATTAGCCAGATTAACGGTACCTGTAAAAGCAACGGGATTCACCCTGCTTTCGAAGGCCATTAAATCTGGTGTAAAAAACCTGGAGCGCAGGTTGGGATTATTCTTGGACTTCTTCAGGTTTAACCAGGAGAAAGACATGACAAGTGCCTCGCAAAACAAAAACTAGGGTGTTCGATTGGAAAACTATAAAGTCCTCCATGTAGACTAACTTTAGCTTTCTTTTTGATGGTTCATCTGAAAAGTGAGCGCATCATTTTACTTATATTTGCAGGTTTTCAGCTTTAACTATTAAGAAATGCGTTAATAGAACAATTGGAAGTTCCGCTATTTCCAAAAAAATAAGACGACAAGCACTAAAGCTTATCGTCTTATGAATTATTTTTAAAATCTTTCGATTTTGACTCAACTTATCGAGGTGCTGACAAACACACCACCCGTAAAGTTGAGAGGGAAAGCAAACAAGCTATCGATTGCAATCAGGTTCCTATTGTAAATTTGAACTAGTGGACCACCGCCAGGGCCTGCGCCAACAACCATGTACTG
>Ga0209190_1001460_pt1 | contig 16482 bp, 7 predicted proteins | sample M_140205_XF_Meta_FD_187315 | JGI IMG/M metagenome (GOLD analysis project Ga0209190, IMG submission 187315) | Freshwater microbial communities from Lake Montjoie, Canada to study carbon cycling - M_140205_XF_MetaG (SPAdes) (version 2) | ecosystem: Environmental > Aquatic > Freshwater > Lake... | reverse complement strand
CGCTGCCCGCACCCAACATCACATGGGATGAGATGGTCGAAACTGCCGCGCCGCCGACGGTTACTGCTTGATTGTCGTAAAGCATCATATTGCCCCAGAAGGTAGGGCTGACGTCCCCGCGGGAGCTCACCGTACCGCCATTGAGCGTCCAGCTCAGTGCCCTACTATTGCCATCGGACGTGCTAAAAGTGCCACCGTTGACCACAATATTGTGACTTTCTTGCTGCCATGAACCGTCCGGCGCTTGTAGCGTGCCGCTATTGACCGTAATGGTGCCAGTGTTGCCAACGCCGTAGGAGGTGAGGGTGAGCGTGCCGGTGCCGCTCTGGGTAATCGACCCAGAGCCACTGATAGCAGCCAACGTTTGATTCGCCGAACTGCTATGAACAAACGCCCCATAGTTGGTGATAGTACCGGCGTAGGTGCCGCCACCCAGTGTTCCGGCTCCGCCAAGCTCCAGCGTGCCCGCGTTGATGAAGGTATCCAGAGTGTAGGTTGACGCACCATTGAGCACCGCCTTGCCATCACCATTCTTGGTGAGGCCGGTGTGAAGTCCAAACCAGCCTGATTCGGCGACACCGCCATTGGCCGTGAGCGTCCGCCCTGCGCCGACGTTGAAAGTCATATCGCCCCACCCCTGCTGAACCTGCGCGTTGAGGGTGAGGTCGTGGGTGGCGGTGGACATGTCAACCAGACTGCCTCCCATGATGATCGGGCCGTTGTCGATCGTGATGTCATGCGTGAGGCCGCTGTTCAGGGTGATGCTGCTGATCGCAACCCACTGGTTGAGATTCATAGTGCCATCCACGACATCGATGCCGAAGACGAACGGTTGCCAGTTATCTACGACCGGGGCACCGCCCACCCAGTTGCTTGGGGTGGTCACGTTGTGGTCACCGGCACTGCCGATCCAGAGTTGATCGGCCGCCTGCGCGCCGGTGTTGAGCAGGGAGAAGCAGGCGAAGACGACGGCGGCACCGCTGAGGGCGGGGGAATGGAATGGATTGATTTTTGATTTCATGGTTTTGTTATTTGGAGGCGGTTTTCGAGAGTGGGTCGGATGTGATTTTTAAAAATGGCAAGTTTCGGAGATCTTGTCATGTGACGTAAATGCGTCACATGAAATACGGTGCGAGGCAGAGGATTTCGGTGGAATGGAATGGATTGAATTTGGATTTCATGGTTCTACTTTTTTGACGGGGTTTTCGAGAGGGGATTGGATGTGATTTTTAAAAATGGCAAATTCCGGAGGTCTTGTCATGTGACGTAAACGCGTCACATCAACGGCCGGGCGAGGCAGAGAACTTTGATTCCGAGATATCGGGTTGTTGGGGATCAGGGTGCGGGAGTCACCACGAGGCGGGCGAATTTTTTCGCATCCGGGGCGCGCGGCACGGTGAGGGTGACGGTGTCGAAGCCGACAGAGGTATCCTTGACCACGGTGACGCCGGGATTGTTCGCCTGCGCGATGCCGGGAACATTGTAGCTGTCCGGCCAGGTGCTCAGGTTGGTGCCGACCTGGATGGTCACGCTGGTGGTGCCGTCGATGGAGGCTTGGGCGCGCTGGAAGGTGAAAACCATGTTGGCACCGCTGGTGGAGATGGCAGGCAGTTTTGAGAGGTCGCTGGTGTCCTTGGTGCCGCCGAGGACGAATTCCGAGCCGTTGCTCACGCCATCGCCGTCATAGTCCTCGCCGGGAGTGCCGGTCGGCGCGTTGACGGCTTTCCAAGAGGCGTATCCTGCGGGATCCGAGGTGACGTGGAGCGTGCCGCCGCCAGCGAAGGCACCGGATGCATGCGCGTTGGTGTAGTTGCCAGCGGGCTGTTGGACACCGTTGATGTACAACTTGTCCACGGTATCGGTGCCGCCGAATGCGAGATCGAGCTTTGCACCCGCGCTCGCCGTGATGGAGACCGTCGACGATTCATTGTTGGAATTGACCTGGCCGAGTGAGAGCGTACCGCCGTTGACGGTGGTGTTGCCGCTGTAGGTGTTAGCGCCGGAGAGCGCCAGCGTGCCGGCACCGGTCTTGTTGAGGCCCGCAGGGCCATATTCAGCGACCACGCTGGTTATGTTCAACGTGCTGCCGGCACCCACGTCGATGCTATTGACGCCCCACAAATTCACCTGGTTTACGGAGATGGTCGAAACAGCCGCGCCGCCAGCGTGAACGGCGGTGCTATTCTGACTGAGCAAAATGTTGCCATAGGTAACATCAGCCAGCCCGGTGGAGGTCACTGTTCCGCCATTGAGATACAGGTTACCTTGTTCACTCGGCGCGGTTTGCACGTTAAGTGTGCCACCGTTGACCGTTATCGATGAGGTAAAGTTTAAACCAAAATACAAATCCGCCGCGACTAGCGTTCCACTGTTGATCGTGATGGTGCCATCGAACAAGTGAACGGGATAGCCATTCGTAGCCTGGGTGAGGGTGAGCGTGCCGGAGCCGCTCATGGTGATCGACCCAGAGCCAGTGATGATCCCGGACAGCGTTTGATTTGCCGAACTGCTATGAACAAACGCCCCAGCGATGCTGATATCGCCGGCGTAGGAGCCGTTACCCAGTGTTCCAGCTCCGCCAATCTCCAGCGTGCCCGCGTTGATGGTGGTGCCGCCCGTGTAGCTTGACGCAGCCGTGATCCGGGCCATGCCCGCGCCATTCTTGGTGATGCTGTGTGTTACGTTTTCGTGGAGCCCGCCGTTGACAGACAGTGTCCGCCCGGCTCCGATGTTCCAGTTCGCGTTGTCCCATATCTGATACTGCGCGTTAATGGTCAGGTTGGCCACGGCGACGGACATGTCGATGCCGGCATCGGACGTAATGGCTCCCATAATCAGCGGTTGGGGGCCGTTGATCGTGATGTCCTGCGTGACAAGGCCGGTCAGGGTAATGCCGCTGCGTCCGTTGTAATTGTCGAGATTCAAAATGCCATCGACGACAGCGCTGCCGAAGATTAGCCGGTCCCAGTCGCCAGCCGCGGTGCCGCCGACCCAGTTGCTGTCGGTAGTCAGGTTGTGGTCTACGGCATTGCCGATGAAGAACGCGTCTGTCGCCTGCGCCTTGGTGTGGAGCAGGGTGAAGCAGGCGAATACGACGGCGGCACCGCTGAGGGCGGGGGAACGGAATGGATTGGATTTGGATTTCATGGTTTTGTTTTTTGAAGCGGTTTTTGAGGGATGTGACCCATACTATTTTTGAAACACTGCCACATTTCTGGTTCTTGTCATGTGACGTAAATGCGTCACATGAACGGCGGGGCGAGGCAGAGGGTTTCGGTTGCGAGATCTCGGGATGTCAGGGGTCAGGGAGCGGGGGTCACCACCAGGCGGGCGAATTTTTTCCCGTCCGAACCACGAGGCACGGTGAGGGTGACCGTGTCGAAGCCGAGAGAAGTATCCTTGACGACGGTGACGCCGGGATTGTTCGCCTGCGCGGTTCCGGGAACGTTGTAGCTGTCCGGCCAGAAGCTGAGGCTGGTGCCGACCTGAATGGTCACGGTGGTGCTGCCATCAATGGAGGCTTGAGCTCGTTGGAAGGTCAAGACCAGGTTGGCGCCACTGGTGGAAACGGCAGGGAGTTTGGAGAGGTCCTTGGTGTCTTTGGTGCCACCGAGTATGTATTCCACGGCGTTGGTCACGCCATCGCCGTCATAGTCGTCACTGGCGGTGCCGGTCGGGGCGTTGACGGCTTTCCATGAGGCGTAGCCAGCGGGACCTGAGGTGACGCGAAGCGTGCCGCCGCCCGTGAAAGCACCGGAGGCATTCGCGCTGGTGTAGTTGCCAGCAGGCTGTTGGACGCCGCTGATATACAACTTGCCCACCGTATCTATACCGCTGAACGCGAGATTGAGCTTCGCACCCGCCGTCGCAGCGATGGAAACCGTCGATGACTCGTTGCTGGAATTGACTTGGCCGAGCGAGAGTGTGCCGCCAGTGATGGTCGTGTCGCCTCTGTAGATGTTAGTGGCGACGAGCGTGAGCGTGCCAGCACCGGTCTTGGTGAGGCCTGTAGGGCCGCCAGTCCAAGGAGATTCCGATACCATGCTGGTAATGTTCAGCGCGCTGCCGGCACCCACTGCGAAGTTGGTATTAAACAACTTTAAATTCGCGGAGATGATCGAAACAGCCGCGCCGCCAGCGGTGACTTGTTGGCCGTCTTGAAGCATCACATTGCCCCATGTGCCTGGGTCATTAACCCCGCGGGAGCTCAGCGTGCCGCCATTGAGCGTCAGGCTGTTCATATAAACTGTGTCTGCGGATGTGGTAAAAGTGCCACCCGAGTTGATCATAATATTGACGTTGTTTAACAGCCACGAACCGTTCGGCGCTTGTACTGTGCCTTGGTTGACCGTGATGGTGCCTCCGTAGCCGATACTGAAGGCGCTGAGGGTGAGCGTGCTGGCACCGCTCTTGGTAATCGACCCACCGCCATTCATATCTGCCAATGTCTGATCCGCCGAACTGCTATGGACAAACGTGCCATTGTTGGTGATAGAACCAGCATAGGAGCCGCCACCCAGTGTTCCGGCTCCGCCAATCTCCAGCGTGCCCGCGTTGATGGTCGTCGCGCCGGTGTAGGTGTTCGGGCCGGTGAGCCTCTGGGTGGCGTTTCCAGTTTTCACCAACGAAAGCTTATTGCCGACTGTGCCGTTGATATCGGTTCCGCCAACGGATACGCCAGACGATTGGTCGGCAGTGGTGTTCAGCGTCAAGGTCACCGGCGTGACGCTGGTGTTGACAACGTTACGGGCACCGGCGTCCATTCCACCCCAACCTGGTTCCCCAAGGCCCGCGATGGTCTGGTTGTTGCCATTCAAATCCAGAGCCGAAGGGCTTCCAGCGGAGCCTGCCAAACGGACTGCGGTGGTGGTGGGCAGCCGGTTATCTCCGCCGCTAAGCGTGACCTGCGGGGAGCCGTTCCAATTGACTACCGAGAGATCGCCGGTGAAATCGCTGGCACCGGAGAGGACCACGAAGTTTTTGCCACCCGATAACGCTGCGAAGGTGAGAATCTCTGTCCCATGGAAGGCATTGGTGAAATTCAGGGTTGAATTGGCGCCTGTTGCTACAATCAGAGCGGCCCCCGACACGTTGATGGGGCCAGTGAACGTGAGGTTGTTTGGAACGGAGACCTGCATATTCCAATCATAGTCGCCACCAATTATGCTGATTGGGTTACTGATGGTTCCGCCGTCTGTGCCGGGTGCGAGATTAAGGTGGCCACCGAATCCGTATGCACCGTTGACGGTGATCGAACCGGCACCGCCGACTGCGGTAGCGTTGGTATAGGTGAGGGTGCCCGCGTTGATGATCGTTGAGGCGATGCTGCCGCCTGAACCTGACGTAATCACGGCTTGACCCGCGCCAGTCTTGACAACGGAGCCGCCAACTTGACCACCGAAGTCATTTCCGATGATTCCGCCATTGATCGTGAGCGTTCGACCTGCGCCGACGTCGAAGGTAAGAAGGCCGTCCCACCCCGCATTACCAATCGGCGAGTTGAAGGTGAGGTTCGAACCATCGGCGGCCAAGTGAACGGTCGCGTCGCTGGTCCCACCGAGTTTGCCCAAAATCAGCTTAGAGCCAGTGAACGTGATGTCGGTCGTGCAACCGCTGGCCACGACGACTGAACCGGCGAGACGGCTAACGGGTACGTTCACGGTGCCATTCACTACATCGCTGCCAAAGGTGGGAACGGAGGCCCAGTCGTCTGCGGGGGCCGTGCCTCCCAGCCAGTTGCCTCCGGTGTTATAGTTATGGTCTCCGGTACTGCCGATGAAGAGGGTGCTCGACGTATAGGCCGTCGCCAGATTGTATTTGTTCGCAAGATAGGTGCCGACGGCGGTTTCTTCTTCAGCCGCCAGCGCGCGGTCATAGATTATTAGCTCGGCCACGTCACCTGCCCAGCTCCGGCCGCCGATGCCGCGGTCCCGGCTGAGCGAATCCGCCCGCACGGGGCCGGTAGTGACCAGACTTAACAGGGTGTATGAGGAACTAGGCAGCGTAGTCCTGGTGCCATCCACAACTGCCCCCTTAAATTTGGTCGTTCCGTTTACAATACTAGGATTTGCGTATGGTGCCCAAATCGTGGAGTCACCCGCGTGGAAATCGTAAGCTCTTCCATCCCCCAGCAAAAAGTGCAGACCGGGTTTGGTATTCTTAACCACCCAGAACACCGTCCGAATCGCCGAATCTGAGGGGAAATCGAAGCTGGAATTGCCGTCGGCGTTGAATCGAACCACGGGCTGGCCATTGAGCGCGCCGGTATGGTAAGTGGCGCCACTGCCGCTGGCGGTGGCGTTTCTGCCGTTTCCTGACACATCGGTCCAGGTAGTCACCGTGGCACCGTTGCTCAAGCCGGTGAGTTTAGACGCATCCAGCCACAAGGCGGGCGGAGCTTCGTTCCGGATGTAGTCAATCCACGTGTGCGAGCCGGGCGCGCCGATGGTGACAAGGCGCAGTGCCGTAATCGTCTTCCCTACCCACTCGGGATTCCCGGTTAAGTCAAAGCGCGTGGTGACGAAACCACTGCCGGGTATGTAGGAAGTGGAGGCATTCACCGCACGGGCTTCCGAGAATGAGTTGTTATCCGATGTCGCCCAATAGAGCCTGAGGGTTCCCGCTGACTCCGCTTGATAACGGACGCGGAGAGAGCTGACCAGTGATCCGTTGAAGGACAATCCATCGCGTGTGAGATTGCCTAGTCCTGCGGTGCGGGAAAGCAAGCTACCGCCGTTGACCACATAGGCCTGCATGCCATTCGGGACCCAGCCTTCGAGGTCATTATCCGTGTTGAAGTTGTTTGCGAGGTCGTTCGCGCTGTAGGGATCACGTCCGGCATTTCTTTCCGCGATGTCGCCCGTGCCGTCTCCATCGGTATCAAAGACGGTAGGAGTATAGGAGTTTGGATAACTGACATAGAAGAAGGTTGACTCATGGGCGCCGCTAGTTTGTTGGAACCATTTCACCCACAAATCGCCCGTGGTGGTGTCTGCGAAGTAGGCGGAACTGGTGGCGTTATCCACTGCGGCGCGCGAATAGACCCGGGTGCCAGCGTTCAGGCTAACGCCCGGCACTTTTCCGAAATCACGGATCCGCAGCCTGACGAAGTCGCCGGGGTCCGCATTCCCAATGCTGAAAGTCATCGGATCGTTTACGGCAGGCGCCTTATCAAACTGATAGGTGTAGAAATAATCCTCATTCACGATGAGCGGAAGCTCCACTTGCACGGAATAATCGAGTGAGTAGTAGAAACTCACGGGAGCCTCTCCGGCCTTCTCGCGAATCACGGTCATTGGCACATAAATGTTGGGATAATCGCAATTGATCGTCGTGTAGGCGAACTTGCGAATCGAGCGGTAAGCATTAGTCCAGTTAGGGAATTGGTAATCGCCAGGAGTCCTGACAAAGGGATGCTTCGTAATAATCGAAGTGTTCGCCTGTCCGGTGGTGGTGCCATCCAGGTCCCGGAAAACCGCGCCCCACACCCGCGGATGTTCCCATACGTCAGTAAGATCTATGCGGGGCGGCCCCGCCGGGCTGTAGGTCATGCCTGAAAACGGAGCATTCGCACGTTTGAAAGAGCCGCCTACTAAGGAGATCATTGCGGTGTTTGCAGCATCATATCCCACCAGATGACAGTCCTTCACCCGGGCGGGGCCGTCGTAGGACAGTTCGAATGTTCGAGAAGCACCTCCCCCAGCCCCAATGGCCGCTTGGACGGTTGGGGTGTTAACATTAAGAAGACCCAAGCCTGCATCGGCGACAGCGAGACTGTCCTCGGTGAGCGAATTATTCGCCTGCATGATACCCATATAGCAGTCTGCAAACACAAAACCCCGGTGAGTGATCAGACTCGGGTTAGAGTAGTCGGTGAGCCCGCCGTAGGTGCCGAGTGCATTCGCATACAGAGTCATGTCCTTGATAACCATGCCGGCTGCATACTGAGTCCCGAGGTTTCCGATGAGATTATGATCTTGGGAGAGACCGCCCATGGTCTGGAGTCCGCAAAAGCTGGAGTGCGTGACATTTCGCTGCATGGAGCCCAGCGGCTCATAACTCGGCTTCTGATCCACGAAGCGGGGATCGTTGTAAGACAGGCCGACGACCGTGCGTGGGAAAAGCAACCACATGCCTGTGCCTTCTGTGCCGGCTGACACGTTGTCATCGACGATGTTGTTCGGATTACTGATCCAGTAACTCGCGGGCAGGCTGGCTTGGAGTCTGGGGGAGCCATCGTTATCGGAAGGAGTCACTCGTTCGTCAATTTGTAATTGTGGGTCAAATAGCGGGCGGCGCGTTAGAGCGACGACGTTCTTGGTGATCCGGTTGTAGCGCTCCGAGCCGTCCTCCAGCATCAGGCCGTGGCCGATGTGGTCATAACAAAAATTATTCTCCACGAGCGTGGACTCGGTGCCGTGGATGACGATCGCGCGGTTGTAGGAATCGTGGATGCTGTTATTTTTGAAATACTGACCTTTTCCTTCTTCTCCCAACATGTGGAAATGGAGCGGGTATTTCCCGACAACGGTCTTGCGGCCCATCCGATAGAACTCGGCATTCTCCACGTAACCGCGGCCGCCGGGAATGAAATCCGCAGCACCCGCAAGCGTGGATCCGCTTTTCATGATCATGACGTGACCGCCAAAGCCCGTGGTAACCGAAGCGGCATCGCCTTGAACCGTGACATTCCGGGTGAGCAGCCCGACCTCGGCCCGCAGATCGAGATTCCACGTCCTGCCGCCGCCGGTGCGCGTGTAGGATTGTTGGACACCGGTGTGCATGTTTGTGACACCGGCGACAAGGTTCACCGTCAAGCCGCCATTGGTCACAGAAGCAATGGTGCAGGTCTCACCTTGAAATGGATCGGTGGTGGACGAGGTGATCAAGATCTGGGCGCCTACGGGCCAGTTGACCGGGCTGGCCAAGTTGATGGAGGTGGCACCGGGCTGGATGGTCGCACTCAGTTTATTCCAGCCGATACCGACTGCTGCGGTGCCGTGGATGTCGAGCACGCCTCCGTTGATCGAGGACATCACATTTCCGTCGGTCATTTCATGGCCAGTGGCGGCACAGCTGCAGTGGGAGATATTGGTGCAAACGCCACCGGTGAGGGTAATCAAAACTCGTTTCGTGAAGGGCGTCTGTTCGGTGCCGATCTCAATGCGCCCCTCCGGCTTCGGATCGGTGGCGAGCCGTGCCTTGCCTTCCGCGATGAGGGAGCAGGCGGTCACCGTCAGGTCTTTGGTGGGATCGAAACGCAAGGTGCCGCGCACGATGATGGAGTCCGCGACGATGTTCTGGTCCAGCACGACGATTTTTCCCGCAGGAATATCGACATGATCGCCGGCAGCGGGGACGGTGCCGCCCCACGTCGCGGGGTCCGACCAAAGTTGTGGATCACTCACCCTCACGATGTTGAGATCGTCGATTAGGATGGTGTTTTCACCACCTAAGGGATTGGTTCCTTCCAAGAGGAGAGTCGGGTTGCCCGCAGGCAGGTAAACGTCACGGGTTGTGTAGTCCACATAGAATTGGTTGGGTGGAGTGATCGAGTCGATCTGGGTGCCATTGAGGGTGATTCTCAAGGTCTGGTTATTTCCGAACCGCTGTGCCGCTTTGAGCTTGATGCGATAGGTGCCCGCCTGGCCTGCAGGGATGCTCACGGTTTTGCTGGCGGTGGCTGAGCCTTGGAAGAAGAGAACTTGGGTGCCTTCCGGCGCATTCGGGTTGGAAACCGTGAAGCCACTGCCATTGCTGGAAACCCCCGCCCCTCCCGCGAGAGTCCAACCCGTGCCTGGGGTGCCGTAGGAAAATGAACCCACGGCCAAGCTTGGACTTTCAAAGCTACCAACAGAACATGAGGTCACTATAAGGGTGCCTGATCCGGTGAAATTCGCGCTTGCGATCGTTCCTCCCGCTACGTTGGCACTGTAGATTCCGGCGAATTGTTGCACGCTTCCGAAGAACAGTGTTTTCACTATCTCCGCACCGTTGAGATTGACTGTTCCACCGTTGATGGAGAGCTTGCCAGTATCGGCGAGGGAAGAGCCGTTTACCACCAATGAGCCACCGGAGACGGTGGTGTCGCCAGTGTAGGTGTTGGTACCGCTCATGGTCAGCGTGCCGCCGCCCTTCTTGATGATACTGCCAGAATTCCAAACGAATGTTGTCAGGTTCAGGTTGCTGGTGCTGGCGACATCAAAGGTCTGGGTGTTCCCATTGGCGTTGATCCCGCTGCTACCAATGATGGTGCTCGTCGTTCCGGCGGTGGTGGTGAAGATAAAACCCGATCCGCCGCCAGGATAAGCGCTGGACACGATGTCCAGGCCAGTTCCGGTGTCAAAAGTGCCGCCGCCAGCGCCGAAGGCCACGGTTTTGCCGTCAAACCAGTATTGGCCGGAGCCACGGATTTTTAAACAACCGTTGTTGATTGAGATGTTACCTCCAGAGTAGATGATTCCCCCGGCGTTGTTCAACTCCAGCGTGCCGCCGTTGACGTAGGCCGCGCCGATATTGGTAAGCGCTGACGCGAGCACCGTCGTCCCATCTCCATTCTTGACGATGTCGCAGGGAGTTTCAGGGATCCAAGTATTTCCGCGGAGCCCGCCATTGATCGTGAGCGTCCGACCTGCTCCGATGTCCCAGGTAATAGCGCTCCACGCAGTCCCTACCGGAGAGTTGAAGGTGAGGTTTTTCCCGGTGGCGGCCAAGTGGATGGTCGCGTCGCTCGTCCCGCCAGTTAATCCCAAAATCAGCTCTCCGGGGCCGTTGAACGTGATGTCCTGCGTGGCACCGCTGGCCACGACAACGGAACCTGCCACATACGACACGCCCATGTCCACGGTGCCATTCACGACATCGCTGCCGAAGACGGGCACGGGGGCCCAGTCGAATGCGGGGGCGACGCCGCCCACCCAGTTGGCTGCGGTACTATACTGAAAATTGCCACCGCCGGCATTGCCGGTCCATAAAAAGTCTGCCGCCTGCACACCGGAGTTGAGCAGGGAGAAACAGGCGAGGACGACGGCTGCACCGCTGAGGGCGGTGAAACGGAATGGGTTGATTTCAGTTGTCATGCTGCTGGATCTCAGAAGTGAATTCTGAGAGGATATCGGATGAGTTTTGCAAAGATATTAGGTTCCGGAGATTTTGTCATGTGACGCAAATGCGTCACATGACAGTTGCCTCCCCGAAGCACACGATTTCATTTGTGCATTCGTGGCCACGGCGCATTCTCTGCGGCAGACCCGCACTCCAAAACTCTTGGAATGAGACGATAAGACGATGACCGAGTTCCCCGGCAAAACGCTCCGGCTGCGAAACCTGACCCTGCTATGGCTGGTCTCGTGTCTCAGTGCGCCTGCGGCTGAACCGCCGGACTGGGCGGATGCGCTCGCCGCCAGGTTCTCCGAAAATTGGCAGAAAGCCCAGCAGGATCAAGCGTCGCTAAGAGCCGAGTTGCTTCGTTTACCGGTGATTCCGGTCAAGGATTTTGGTGGCCCCGCCGGTTTTCGCAACGAGCGGGACACAGGGCCCAATCATCCTTTTTACAATGACCGCTGGCTGCAAGTCCAGTGGGGAAAGCCGGAAGCCGTTGACCTAGTTTGTCTGGTTCCGGCTCGGAAATTTGACGAAAGAGGCCTCGATCCCAACTTCGAACTCCCGGAGGATTTCCGGGTCATGCTGGTGGACGAGCAGGGCAAGACTTTGAAGATCATCGCGGATGAACAAAACACGCGCTCCGACCCCGTCCGCAAAGGGCATCCACTTTGTTACCGTGTCGATCCTCCGCTTCGATGCTCGGGCATCCGGATCGAGCCCACGCGGATGTATGACAATCCGGCCCGACAGAATGGTCCATCCTTGATGTCTTGGGGAGAGATTTTCTGTTTTCATGGGGAAAGAAATCTCGCGTCCGCGGCGGAGGTCAACGCCAACTATCCGATTTCATCACCATGGCCGTGGCAGATGAAATATGCGGTGGATGAAATGACCGGGTTGGGGTTGCCGGAAATCCCGGATCCCACTCATCTCGAAATCGGTTGGATTTCATTGGGAACCCGGTCACAAGAGGAGCCCATCTGGGTGCAGGTGGATTTGGGCTCCGTCCGCCGTTGCGACGGCATCCGAACGTTTCCTCCAGAGTGGTCCCCTAATTTCCTCATTCCAGGCATCTTTTACCCGGCTCGGTTCATGATCGAGGTTTCCGATACGGGTGAAGAAGGCAGCTATCGGACCGTCCATAGCCAGGATACAGAGGATTTCGACAATGTCGGGCAGCACGCGGTGACTTGGCACTGGCCGGCCGTTGACGCCCGTTATGTGCGGTTCCGATCCTTGGCCCTGCGCAGATTCACCAACGCTTATCCCGTGTTCATTGGGTTCAGCGAGGTGCAGATTCTCCATGAGAATGAAAACATCGCGCTGCATTGCGACGTGGATGTCTCTGAACGCGAGAAACCCATTCCAGCCGACGGCAATTATATCTGGAGCAAGGAGTCACTCACCGACGGCCACACGTCGCAAGGGGAGATCCTCACCAACCGACGATGGATGGAGCTGCTTCACAAGCGCTATGGGATCGAGAGTGAGATTCTCCGGCTTGAGCTTCAGTCCGCCGCCATTGCCCGGGGCTACCGCAACACAACCATGGCAGCGTCGGGGACTCTCGTTGGCGGCATGCTGGTGGCCTTGATCGCCTTGCCTATCATCCACCGCCGCCGGGAAAATCGAATTCTGCGGGCAATGCGCGCGCGGATCGCCTCGGATCTGCATGATGACATCGGCAGTTCCATGGGCAGCATCCAGTTGCTCACGGAAGCCGCCCTCAACAAGCCGGAGATCGCGGCGGACCGATTGAGGACAATCCGCCTGCTCAGCGCCGGAGCCGTCGCATCATTGCGTGACATCGTCTGGCTGTTGAGACCGGGTTCCGCATTTCAAAGTCCGGTGTTAGGTCACTTTCGCGAGACCGCGGCGATCCTGCTGGATGATTTGAAATGGGATTTCGAATGCGATGACGCCTCGCGAGAATGCCGCCTGGCGAGGGAAACCAACCGACACCTATTGTTATTCTTCAGGGAAGTATTGCATAACTGTCTGCGACATGCGGAATGCAACTCGATCATGATCCGCACCTCGCTCCAAAATCAGATTTTCGTGCTTGCGGTGAGCGACGACGGTTGCGGCATTTCCGAAGAACAGCTCGTATCGCCATTCTGTCTGCGCGCACTCAAGGAACGGGCGAATCATTTGGGAGGAACCATGAAAACCACCACATCACCGGATCAGGGAACGACCATCGTCCTGCAGTTTCCCATCACCCGTGCCAACTCCGCCAAACCTTCATGAAACCCGTTTCCTTCATCCTCATCGAGGACCACACCCTGTTCCGAGACTCCGTCGCCGAGGCACTGGAAGACAGCGGCCGATACCAGTGTGTCGGCAGCTTTTCCACCATGGAGGAAACACTCCATGAACTAGCGAATGGCCTCCAGCCCGATCTCGTGTTGCTGGATCTGGGCCTGCCGGGGATGAGTGGATTGGAAGGGATCGGACAGATCCGGGAAAAACTTCCTCTTGCCCGGGTCTTCATTCTCACCGCCTTCCATGATCGTGAAAAGGTGTTCGCCGCGCTCAAGGCAGGCGCTCACGGCTATCTCATCAAAACCGGTGGTGCGCTGAAAGTCCTGCGAACCCTTGATGACGTGGCGGAAGGCGGTGTGCCACTGGATCCACAGATCGCAGGGTTGGTTCTCCAAACCTTCCATAAGCTCACGGCAACGATTGCAAGAATCGAGCTTTCCGAACAGGAAACGGAAGTTCTGCGTCGCATCGCGAAAGGCATGACTAAAAAAGCAGTTGCCCATGATATGGGGTTGAGCTTACACACGGTGGACAACTATCTCCGCCGGGTGTTTGAAAAACTGCATGTCCAGAGTCTGCCTGCCGCAGTCGCCGCGGCAATCCGCAGCGGACTTCTGGATCAGCCCTGATTTTTACCCCGCTACAGACTCGGTCCTGCCTTTTCCTTCAACTTGTCATGTGACGCAAACACGTCACATGACAAATCCCCGAGACCGTGTAATTACTATGTAGAGTTAAATCAAACCCAACCCGCCCAGCAATCATGAGTCACCAATGGAATTATCCCGCTTTCCCCATGGCACAGCACCGGGGCTTCACATTGATTGAAATGCTCGTTGTCATCGCCGTGATCTCGATTCTGCTCACGGCCGCCGGCCCGGTTTTCAATGGCCTTACATCCTCCCAGAGCCCGGCGACGGTAGCATCCATCGTGTCAGGCCAACTCGAGCGGGCGAGAAGCCACGCCATCACCAAAAACACCTATGTCTGGGTGAGGCTGGGCAAGGTTTCCGAGGAACCATACGACTTTTTTATCGGCGTTTATGAATCGCTCGACGGCACTGATAAAAACACCTCGGCCAGAGGAATCTGGTCCGCGCCGCGCCTCCCCAATTTCAACCTGAGCAATTCTCTGAGTGCGTCTCTCACGCGCCCCCTTGTCCCCCCGGCCGATCAGGCAAACCTTGCCAGTTGGGTTCGCTTCAGCCCGTCAGGCGAGGCGCGGATCATTCCGGCTGATCCGACCGAAAGCCGGATCAAACTGAAACCACCCTCCGTTCCGGGCACCTTGTCGCACTGGACGGAATTCGGCCTGCAATCGACTGCACGCCAAGGCCAAGTGCCGGATTCATTCAAGAACAAGGTCGCCGCCGTGCAACTCAACGGGCTCTCTGGCCAGACCTTGGAATTTTCCCGGTAAATCCAATACCTCCAGCCATGGAAAACCCACACACGATTTCACCTGCCCGCGCACCGGGTTTCACGCTTGTCGAAGTCGTCGTCGCTCTCGGCATCTTCATCTTCGCTGTCACCGCTCTGATCGGAGCGATCCCCATGGGCATGAAACAAGTGCAGGCCGCGTCCAATGAGAGTCTCTCGATCACCTCCATGGAATGCATTCGGGACGATCTGGCACTCGCACTGGCATCCAGGATGACGACCAGCCTGCGCTATGGCCTGACGCCTCCCGGCGCGGGAAAAACCACACCCGTGGACTTCAAAATCATGGAGAACGGCGAACTCGCCGCAGCCAATGAAACCGGTGTTTTCCGCGTCATGGGAAGCGTTCGCCGCCCGCCTGCAGCCACCCCGGGTCCGGTCCAGCTTCACCTGCGCGCCACCTGGCCCGCCAATGCCCCGGCCGGTCGTGAAACCGGCGCGCTCGAACTCGTCGCCGCCTTACAACCATGAACCCGTCATCCCACCCAACCCGGCGGGCCGGATTCACCCTCATCGAGCTGATCGTTTCCATGGCCGTTCTGACCATCATGCTGACGATGGTCCTCCAGATCACCAATTCCGCCAGAAATGCCGTCAAACTTACCGAAAGCAAATCCAACAACGACGCCATCGCCCGCCGGGCATTTGACCGGATTTCGCGCGATCTGGCGCAGATTGTCATCCGCAACGATGCGAGGATCGAGTTCAAGTCCAACCCCGGCAATGATCAAATCGCCTTCCTCACCCGCGCGAAGGGCTTCACCGCGGCTGGAGATGCGGGGGACAGGGATGTTTCACTTGTCAGCTATTCGATTCTTTATGACGCCACCGCGGGTGAGAGACTCCTGCGGGGATCATGCGGCAATCTTTTCGCGGTCGCCTCGCCTGCCGCGCTCAAGCTGGACGCCAGCCTGCCGTTTTCCGCCGTCTCCCAGGACAACCTCCAACTGCTCTCTAACAATGTAATCCGGTTCGAGGTCGAGTATCTGATTCAGGGTGCCAGCGGTGTCACTCAGGAAATCACAGCGCCCGCCACATCGCAGAACCTCCGTGGCCTGGTCATCACACTGGTCACCCTCGACGACTGGGGACGCCGTGCCATTAAACCCTACCGCATGGAGAGTATTGCGGTAAATTTCACGGATGCGGCACTTGGCAAGCGCACCCTCAAAACATGGAGTCTCAAGCGCGATGAACTCGCGAAATCCGGCATCGCCGGCCTTCCCAAGGACGCGCTCCAATCCATCCGCTGCTACCAACGCACCTTCCTGATTCAGTGAAAATCCACCCCGAGCATTTCATCAACCAAGCCTTCTTCGCAACCCGGCGACGCGGATTCGCCATCGTCGTGGCTCTTTCCCTGATGGTCCTGCTCACCATAATGATCCTCGGGCTATTTCTGCTCAGCTCAACTCACCGCAACTCGGGCAACAACGACGTTTCTGTGAGACAGGCAGACAGCATCGCCAAGGCTGCAACGGCAACCATCGTGTCCGACATCTACGCCGAGTTTAGTGCCGACACACCTGCTAAAGCGGTCGATGCGGTCCAGAGCATCTACCCGGTCAGCAAGGCCACATCCATGGTTCCCTCCAAAACCCTCAAAGACCCCACTCTCGCCGGTTCCGTGGATTTCCGTAATCTCATCAAACAAAGTGCGGGCGGTGTTTCCTT
>Ga0209190_1001458_pt1 | contig 16504 bp, 8 predicted proteins | sample M_140205_XF_Meta_FD_187315 | JGI IMG/M metagenome (GOLD analysis project Ga0209190, IMG submission 187315) | Freshwater microbial communities from Lake Montjoie, Canada to study carbon cycling - M_140205_XF_MetaG (SPAdes) (version 2) | ecosystem: Environmental > Aquatic > Freshwater > Lake... | reverse complement strand
TCAAAACAGTGGCCAAACGCTCCGCTTCTTCTGGAGAAACCCCTAATGCTTTAGTTAATTTTTCAAGGTATTCGCTCACGCCAACTAACGTAGCCCCTTTTTGGGATTGGTAACGAAACTCTTTAATGCCGTTGATTATTTCATGCATAATCTTTACGGGCCCGTGCAAAATAAACTGGCCTGCGGCAGTAGAGACTTGATCTCCCATACGCATAAAGTATTGGGTGTTAAATGCTTCGGTGCTTGTTAATTTGTTTGCGCCTTCGCCAGCCACAATAGCCGCATCTGCAGCGCCAAGCTTATCTATAAATTGCACACGGCCACCAAGCCCTAAGAAATTGCCTCTAAAGTTTTCCATCTTGCTTGGAGACGAACCTATCAAAGCCGACTTGTACGTGGGTGCTGCCCCCACCGCTTCTACATTTTCAATAATACGTGAAGGCAAGAAAATATCTCTAATTAGCGCTTCTGCCTTTGGCACCATTGCTTCGCCAAGCTTATTGGTTCTAAAGAAATCCAACAGCCTCTTAAAGAACTGCATAAGCATATTGCCTTTAAACCAAGGCTTTTTGTCCATCAAGGCACGCAGATCTTTATTGGATAAAACTTCAGAGACAAACTCTTTTATGTTTTCCATGCCGTACTGCTTACTAAACTTAGAGTCTCTATTAAGCGTTTTGAACATGGCTTCCAACTCTCTGCGAGCAGCCAATTGCACGGGTGTCAAGTCTTTTACGGGCATTGTAAGCACGCGCATGGTTGCGGCGTGCGTAGCTTCATGCACAACATCTTCAACAGTAAAACCTTTAGGCGTAAAGTACACCGTGTTTGTGCCAGGGTCATAAAGGGCTGGCACGCTATTACCTTTGTAAATAATCTCAGGTACTATCTCAACTTTGGTGCGTACAAGGAATTGACGCACAGCAGCAGCGTGTTCAGACAAGAACCCCTTAGTATCAATTTTTATTTGCTCAAGCGCGTTAATTAAACTTCCATCAAGCAACGCTTTAATTGCATTGTCAGGTAACACGGTGCCGGGAGCTTCACGAGCGGCAGCAGCAAAGAATTCATCATCAGCATCATCAATTGCTTTATTTAAACGATTGTACTTACTTGCTTTGTCGGTCAACTCAATATCTTCTTCAACTACTTCATCTACACGAGCGTTGTTTTTCTTTGCAAACGCTTTGGCTTTTACGTCCTTGTAGCGTGCTTCTAAAATATCGGTTTTTTCTTTGGCTACTTCAAGATCGTCTTGAGTAATCTCTTTCATAGCAGGTGTCTTGGCTTCTTTACGTGCTTGTTCCGCTCTAGCCAAAACAGCTTCCGATTCTCTCCAACGCTCTCTAGCGGCAATAACTTCAATGTCACCGCCTTCTTTCATAAGCTCTTTACCTTCAGCCAAGCGTTGTTCTACTTGTTCTGGGGTCAAACCTTTGATGGCTCTATCGTATTGTTTTTGTAAAGTTTCTTTGCGTTTAGTACCCGCCTTGGTAGCGTCCAACTTTTCTTTAGTTACATGCAAACTAATGGCGTTGGATTTTTCTGGGTCTAAATCAGCGGCTCTTAACTTAATAGTACCCGCTTGTGTGGGACGATTGCGAGCACCAATAGGTGTACGGCTTTCTACAGTACCGGAAAGGAATGCGTTAGGGGCACGAGCGGCAGTACGAACAACGGGGCCTTCCCGTCTATTTGGCATACGTTCACCGGGCTCAACTTCCTCTTGTTCAGCAGGAGTTGTTTCATTGGTTATTTCAGTAACCTTACGTTCCGCCACAGGCAAAACTTGTTCAAGTTCACGCTCATAACGTTTAACTTCTAGTGTGTGTTTCTTAACCGCTTCGGTGTCGTCACGGTCAACAGCGTCTTTAAGCTGCGTCTGTGCCATGCCAAGCATTTTCTTGGCATTGTTTTGTACAGCTTGTGCAAGAGGGCCTGAAGTATCCAACTCAACACGCGTGCCTTCAAGTCCCAAACCTTCTCTACCACGTTGGGCAACTTCAGCGGGCACACCACCTCTTTCGGCTTTGGCTTGTTTGAGCAAATCGTCTTGTGCTTTTTCTTTAGCACGGCGTTCAGCATTGAGTTTATCCACTTGTTTTTGGACTTCTGCTCTTGCGTCTTCAACTCTTTTTTCAGCTTCCGTTTGCACAGCTTGAGCTTGTTTAATAGCTTCGGTAGCATCTTTAAAGGCAGGGTTGTTAAGTTGTGCGTTGAGTTCTACGTCTCTTATTTTTACGGCTTCTGTATAAGCAGCGCGTACTTTTTCGGAAGCACGGTATTGAAAAGCCAACAAATCTCGGCGCGCAATAGCATATTTAACGGAAGCTCTAGTATGTGCTTTATCAACAGGCGTTGCTTCTTTAATTAACGCATTGGTTTTTTCTTCAAGTGCGGGGCCTGAGTAGTATTTTTCATTTGTTAACTCATCAAATTGTTCTTTAATTTCATTTAATTTTTTCTCCAACGGAACAACTTGCTTACTCATGTTAGTCACATTAGCCACCATTTGCCCATACAACTGCATTGTTTGTGCAGGCGTCATTTCTTCATTAAAATAATTAAAAATATTATCAACACTGTCAACTTCTGCGCGAGTACCGTATTTTTCTAAAAAATCTTGAAGTTGGTCAATTTCTAAAAGAGCTCCTAAAGCTTTATCATCAGCCAATATATTTTCTGCTTCTTTTGCAAGGCTATTAACTGCTTCGTTTAATTTAAACAAGCGTTCTCGGGCTTTACCCATTTCTACCAAATAAGGCCCTTGAACTTCTTTTCTTTCTTTAGTAGCCATTTGCACTACTTTATTAGCCGCATCCATTTTGGCGGTGGCTTTTCCTAAAATGTCAGGTTTAACCGCTTCTGTTTTAGCCAGTTTTTTTAATCCCCAGCTTGCAAGTTTTGTAGGTTTTGTACGAATCTTACCTGCTTGTTTACCCGCAATAACTCTATACCCTTCACCAGCAATAAGACGCTCAGAAGCGCGTTGTCCCGGTGTTGCCTTGCGAATAACATCTTGTTGCTCTTCGTACATGCGTTGCTTGGACTCAAGCTCTTGCACTTTAACTTTAGCTTTTTCAATTTGTTCACGTAATTTTTCTTCTTGTTTAACAAGATTTTTTTCACGCGCATTTCGTGCATCTTCAATACGCTTAGCAAGGTTTTCTTCTACTTGTTTTGCATACGTAACATTGGTGCCAACTATGGCCCCTTTAGAAACCTTGCTTTTGCGCAAACGCGCCAATTCATTAATTAGGTCAGTTTCTTCTTTGCTTGTTTTACCTGCAGCCGCACGGACTTTTTCCAACTGCGTTTGCAAGTTAACTTGTTTTGTTCTAGCGGCATCCATTACCTCTTTAGGTACTGGGTTCTTAAGCGTTGTGTATTGTTTTAACCCAAAGCCGGGTAAAAGTTTTTGTTCTGCTTGAGGAGTAGGCGCTGTTCTTTCTGCTTCACGCTCGTCAGCAAATGCTTGATACTTCTCAGAGGCTTTGCCTGTAGCGTTTAAAAGTTCTTGTTCAGAGCGTTCAATTTCTTTGGCTATTTGTTGATAACGGCCTGTAGGTTCTTTGGCAAAAGCATCAAGCAGTGCCTGTAATTGAGGCGTACTGGCTTCTTGACCACGACGTTTAAAGCCTTCTTTAATATCATCTCGTTCTTTGTACAACCGATCTAAAGTATTTTGAATACTACGAACTTCTTCAGATGATTTACCATATGCGCTAGACAAAGCAAACAAATCGCCTTGGGTTCTTTCTTTTTCAGCAGGAGCTTGTTGCTCTCGTTCTTGCAAACGCTTATATGTGGTTTCAGCGTCTTTGATTTCATCTTCAACAAAGGTGCGTTGTGTCCTAAGTTCCTCAAGCGCTTTTACTTTTTGTGGGTCTGTAGGTTTTCCAGATTTCTTTATCTTGTCTTTTAGTTCGGCAAGAATGTCGTTGTTTTCTCTAATACGACGCAGTTGTGTATCAGCTTCTATAATAGGCAAATTACGTCCGGGGCCTTCAACAGCACCTGCAACACCAATAGACTCAAGCTGTTCAACACGCCCCATCAAGTATTTGTACTCATCTACCAAATCTTGGTACTGCTCATTCAAAGGCTTAGTGACTTTGGTTGCTTTGATAAGATCAGGACTGATGATGAGCGGTTGTAACAGATCTGTTAAACGGGAGATGCGGCGATCTATTGCCGCTATACGGCCATTCAAATCCTGAATCTCAGGCGAGTTCATACGCTCGTTGACGTATGCCGTATCATTTTCTTTGCCAGCACGTTTGATAATGCTGCGCATTTCTTCTTTTAACTTGGCTAAAGAAGGCTCTAGTTTATTAAGTTTTTCTTCTTTTAGTACTTGAATTTCGCCCTGCGCGTCTTTTATATCGCCATCCAATGCGGCGTTGTAAGCAGGCGTTTGGGGTTTAACTTGTATATGTTTTGCCGCTTCTGCACCTTTGATAACTTCAGCGTGCATTGCAGGTAGTATGCGTTTGAGTTCGGTCAAACGCTCTTTAAAGCTACTAATCTTTTCTTGGCGTTTCTTTCTTTGTTCAACTACATCTGCAGGTGATATAAGTTTTGTAGTTTTGGCTTCTTCAGAACCCAACGCTCTGGGTAGCAATCGATCTATAAGATCGGATATTCGTTCGTCTTGTAGTTGTGCGTTACTTGGGCCTTCTTCTTCCCGTGTTACAGTAGAAATTTTTTGCCCAATTGAAATACGGCGATTAACATCCGCTAATTGTTTTTCTTTTTCGTTAATTAAAAAAGAATGAATTGAAGGAAGTACTTCGTCTTTTTTACTTTCTTTACGGTGTTCTCTAATTTCTTTTTCAAGCGTTTCTTTAAGAGTTTCTCGATCCTGTTGATACTCAACATTTTTAGGATCGGTCTTTAGTCTGTTCCAGTCTTGCTCAGGAGGAGGCAATAAAATAATTTTACCCGTTTGGGTCTTATGCGTTTTAGGCGCAAACATGGCCATAATTTTACGGGCATCTTCTGCTTCTTTTTTGGCAACCGAATTTTCAAAAATAGGCGTTCTGTTTGCCGCCATATTTTTTAATGCTTCGGTTTCTGTTCCGGGTTTTTCTTCATTAAAGTTAAAAACAGTTTGCCCGTATTTTTCCCCTTTAGCTGGAGGAAATTTAGTTACATTTCCGGAAACAATTTTACCGTTTTCATCTCTTACAACATTTAAATTAGGGCCTTTTCCAAATTTGGCTTCAAGTGCTTCACGTTCTTGCTGTGCTTGTTTTTTACCATCAGCTATTTGGTCAGCAATCCCAGAACTTACAAGCAAATCATAAAACTGTTGAGTATCCGCGCGCCCAACATTGGTGGCATTGAACAAACCTTCTCTACTTTTAAGGTCTTGGATTTGCGTGTTTGCTTTTTTAATAGCCGCCATGTCACCTACTTCTTTGGCTTTGGCTAGTTTTTTACGCGCATTTGCTAAATCAATATCAATGTTTTCAGGTTTTAAGTCTTGAGGACTATAAAGAACAGCGCCGGGTTCTGCTTGCTGTATTTGTGCACGTTGTGCATCAAGGGTGCGTTGTTCTTCTTCTAAAGCATCATGTTCTTTAGAGTACTGGTCTATCTTGTCTTCATCCGTTGCTTCAGATGCAAGTTGAGTAATATTTTGAATTTTTGTAGAAAGCGCTGCTTGTTCTTCATTAAACTTTTCAGAAGACATGGACGCAGGCTGTATAGGCGTTTGTTGCTGTTGAGCACGGCTGGCTTCAATTAAATCTTGGTCAGCAGTTCCACCAAACAACTCGCCCTGAGCGCCGGGCTGTTGCATGGATTGATCGTATGCGGCTTTCTTTTCAGCTTCAACTTTAGCTTGTTCAACAGCAGCTTTTTCTGCGTCTACTTTTGATTTGACGGCACGGTACTCATTGATTAACTCTTGATTGGCAGGATCATTCATCAACTCTTTAAGTGCGGCCTTGGCTTCTTTCTTATCTTCTTGCCCAACAAGATCATCGTTTGCTACTTTAACTTTTGTCTTTGCCAACAAATCTTTGTACTGAGTATCAAAAGCAGTCCAACGGCCTGTTAAATCCGTGATGTACTTAGGTGTTTGTTTAAAGGCTTCTTGTTCTTGCTGTTGCTGGGTATCAAGCGTTTGCTGTTGTGCTAATTTAGCGGCTTGTTCTTCACGATCAGCAGCCGCCGCTTGAGATTTAGCAGACCCACGTTCAAAGAACCGTCCAGGTACAGACAATGTGCCACCAAGAACAGCACCGCCAATAAAGCTGTCAAGGTATTCTTGGCGGGCTTGGGGGTCGGTAATAGATAAACCTGCTTGCAAACGCTCAAGCACTTGCTGGCCAGCTTCTGTTAAACCTTCAGCAGTCGATACTTTTACGCCAGTAGCGGCGTAGTCTCCAAGAGTTTTAGTCAACCCTTGTGTAGCAATCTTTTTAGCTTCTGCGTTGGACAGTTTAATGGCGGCGTCACCAAAAAGTTTCTTAACGCCCGGAATCATCCGAAGACCCATAGTGTCTAAAGCGGCTTGAAATGGAGCTGCAGCAAAAGATTCACCAAGGCTTGCTTCTTTTAGCTTTTCGCCTTCATCTAGTTTACGGGCTAAATTTGATGCAGTAAATTGCCCAGTACCCACGCCCAATGCGGCCAAAGTACCTGCGCCTAATCCAGCAAGGGCAAATCCGGGGGCGGCTAATCCAGCACCAACACCTGCAACAGCAGGGCCAATCATAGACGGAATGGAACCGCCTAATAGCTCTCCAAACTTAGTACCGGGGGCTTCAAACCAACCTTTTTCTGTAGGCTGGTATATTTGTTGGCCTTTTGCCTTTTGTGCTTTGTAATACGCTTCGCCTTCTTCGGGGCTAATGATCCCAAGTTTTCCTGCCAAAGCACCAAGGCCACCTTTATACTCTTCTGTTGCGGCTTCAAAAGCAGGTTTAAAACCTTCTCTTGGTTTTTGTTTAGGTGTTTCTTTCTTTTTTTCTTTTATGCCAAACGCATCCGGATATTGTTGTTGGGCACGAGACCACGCTTGATCGGCTGATTCGCCTTCACGTAGTTGTATTCCTGATCCGTCCGGTAAGTCGAGATACTGTGGCATAGAAATTAAATTGTAGAGATGTGCATATTATGCACGTTAATTGTCTGGACGCAAGACTTGAGGGGCTGTATTTTTTAATTTACCGGGGCCTCCCATAGCGGCCAAAGCTTTTTGTGCATCTGCCAAATTATCAAAAAATTCTTTAGCGCCTAACGTAGGTAACGGTTGTCCAGTAAAAGGATCTTTAGTTTTACTCATTTCTAATTGATATTTTAAATATTCTTGTATTGGATTTAGTTTGCCAGCTTGGATTTCTGTTAATCTTTTTAAACCTATTTCTAAATCCCCCGTAGGGCCACCCAAAAGCTTGGCCATTTTTACTTGTTCAGGCATTGCAGTCAAACCCAATTGAGTACGGTAATTAGCGCCCGCTTGTTCATTACTGGATATAAGCGCTTGAAGGCCACGGGTTTTGGCTTTGTCCGCATTCTCAAGATATGTTTTTGTTAAGTTTGTAGCATCGGCACGATCCATACCATACGCTTGCGTCACACCATCTAACATTAAGCGTTGACCATCAGTTGTAGCTTTGTTGATATTGGACTTTAGACCACGTCTTTCACGGTCAGACATGTCTTTGTAGTTGGTTTCCAAGTCTTCAATACGGTCTTTGGCATCGCTCAAACGATCTCTAGCTCTTTCAATCTTGTCTTGGCCTTCTCTATAAGACTTAATACCTACTTTGCCTTCACCAATATTTGCACCAGCAAAAGGTGAAGTGCCGCCAAAAATAACCAAACCAGCCTCTAACAAAGAAAGCCCTTGGTTTTCTTGTTCTTTGCCTTTGAGTTTTCCTTCTTGCCCTGCAAGGCGTTCTTTGCGGTTGGCATAAACATCGCCGCGTTCTTTTTGAGACGTTTCAAAATTCCTTAGTTCTTCTTCAGTCATTCTTTGTTGCGACTCAACAATATTTTTTCTTTCCGCTTGGAAAGGATCAATCACTTGATTAGGGTTTACCCTAAAAGCACTTTGAGCTTTTTTCATGTCTTCAATAGATGTTGGCGCTATCAAAGACTGTAGCTGTTTACCACCAAGGCCAGCGGGCGCTTGAGGTACAGGAAGGGAATAAGGCTTTTCTTTTTGTTCAAGCGGGGGTTTTTCCAAAAACTTATCATATTCAGGGCCAAGATCTGCCCCTGAGTTAGGTGCTACCGTTTGTATACCTGTAGGTTTTGTGGTGTCTGTTGCAAGTGCGGGTTTAGCCCCATACTTCTCATCGTATGCTTTAGCCGCTTCCGCACTTGATTTAAATTCACGTTTATTAAGTTCAGCCGCAGGATTTGGAATTAAACGGTAATAAGGAACGCTAGGATCGCGTACTTCTTCTGGCACATCTAAGAACCATGTCTTACCACCATTGGTAGAACGTACAAAATCACCACCAGCAAAATGCGCAATACCACCGCCTGCCATGCTTCTTGGAGTCACGCCACTGTCGGGGTGTAAGTCAACTGCTGGGGCCATCTGAGCGTAGTTAAACATACCAGGTTGTTGGCCACCATCAGCGTACCCAGCAATACCGCCATCAGCCATGTTCTGTAAGTTAGGGGCGTTCAATGCGCCAATGCCTTGATCTTCTGGCAAAGTTTGAGGTGCCATCTGTGCCAAATCTTGATCCACTACAGAAGGTGGTTTTTGACCTGCCATTTGAGCGGCTTGTCCAGCACGCATTTGTTGGCGTGCTTGACTTACTTGAAAAGCCAATGGAAACACAAAAGGATCGTTCCTATGCATGGCTGCATATTGGTGCAACTCCGCTTCGGGCATATAACGTAAAGTTTCTGTAAGCGTTTTAATACTTTGTACAGAAGGCATAATTCCGCTATTGCCTTGTGCGGTAGGTGCTTGACCCATAGGAGCCACGCCCATTGAAGGAGGCATACCACCCATTGCTGGGGGACGACCCATTCCTGCCATTGGATTCATTGCCATCTTATGCTCCCATTTGTGCTAGTGCAAGGTCTTGTAGACCGTGCGATTCTTTGATTGTTCCGCCTCCAGCAAACACTCCTAGTTTGCTTAAGCCTAGACCAGCAACCCCAAGACCTGCGGCTTGAGACACCATAGAAGGAGGCGCTTGATACACACTGCCTGTACTTTGTTGAATTGGAAGACCACGCAAAATATCAGACATAAAACTAACCTGTTTGTATGGGTTGTTTTGATAATTTAAAAAGTCTTGATATTGGTTGTTCAATTGATTTTGAACTTGCTGTTGCTGTATGCCACCATATTGGGATTGTTGAGCGTTGATGCCCATGTTTTGCCCGTATTGCTGTTGACCAATGCCAGCTAAGTTTGAAGCGGCAGTATTGGCTGCTTGAAGACCTTGCAACCCAAGACCCGCGCCAAACTGTTGCTGTTGAGCATTGAGCTGGTTCTGGGTGTTGTACTGTTGTTGCGCTTGGTTATACGCATCAAATTGATTTTTGCCTAGATTGCGTTGCAATTCAGCGTTGTTTTGGTTTTGCATAAGGAAGTTACGACTTCCCCCAAACGCACCGCCTAATGTAGCTTGTGCATTAATTGCATTATTTTGTATTTGTGCGTTTCTATAAGCTGCCGCATCCATGACGCCTGTAAAAGGATTCAGCATGCTGTTGCCAGTTATATTGCCCTTTGCATCTTTAATATTGGCGTTGCTAAACGCGGTGTTGAAATTAGCTGGGTTGAACGTGTATTGTTGATTAAGAGCGCCAAGACCCGCCATACCCGCAAGAGCTGTTGCATCTTGCAACTGCGGTGCAGTTTGCATAGTAGCCGCATTACCAAACGCTTGTTGCTGTAAGGGCGTGAACTGCGCTACCCGGTCTCCCATATACTGTTGATAATCAACATTAGGATCTGTAATAGCCCGAGCATTACCAATTAAATTTTCTACATCCGCTTTAGCGTAGTCTGGTATCGAAGTTTGCGATACCGTGGATGACATGAATTGTGGATCTGATGCCATGATTCTTCCTTATACGGGTAGGTATTTAGCGGCATTTGTATTGGTTGCCACTTGCTTTTTGCCAGTTGTTTTTCTGCGTGCATTCTGTACACGATCCATCATTGCGTAAAGCTTACGAGCACCTGCTTCAGTAGAACCATTTCCTATTTCAGACACAATACGCGCAGGCACCACAAACTCACCATCAGCAAGGCGTGCAGGCTGACGATTACCAATAGAGGCAGGAATAGAATCTGATACGCCATCCCCCGGGCCACGGAGTAAGCGACCACCATCAGAATAGCCTCCTAAAGTACCAAGGCCACCCATTGCCATGCCACCATCTGCGTAAACCTGTGGGGGATTAAAGTTAAACTTGCCTGTTGTTTTTGAAAAGAATGGATGACGCGCAGTACCGCCACGAGCCATACCCATAAGACCGCCCTCTTTATACTCACCTGAGTAATTAACTATTTTACCGTTAGCGTCATAGTATTTACCGTTGATATAGTACAAACCCGATGCGCCATCATATGTAGCAATTGCACCACCGGGAAGCGTAAGCGTACTACCAGAAGTGCCGGGCGTGCCTGTTATCAAAGAAGATTTGTAATTTGGATTGAGTGTTCGTTTATGTGTCACAGGATCAAAAATATACTGTACATCAGATGCGTAAATTTTTTCGTCTGGTTTAATACCCAATACCGCTTCCATATATGACCTAGATACTTTTGACGCCGATGTTTTAAGAGGCGCTGTGCCTTGACCTGTTAAAAAATTGTATGCTGCTAAAGAATCACCAGTCATCTTATTGAACTGTGTGTTGGCTTCCGCCGCTGTTTTAGGCGCTGGGGGGAAATAACCGGGGCTACCGCCTCCTGCTGTCCAAGCATTGTTAACTTCATTCATACCTGACCAACCAGCATAAGGCTTGCCGGGTTCATTAGGTTGGATAGTGATTGACCCATCTGCATTTTTTGTAATGTCACCGGGATTATTGACATTGCCGTATGGATTAGTTGTGCCCTTGGGCGCATTGGTTTGTGGGTTCGTTGGTAATACGGTTGCTGTTGTAGCTAAGGGGCTACCGCCACCACCACCCCCGCCTCCTCCTCCGCCGCCGCCGCCGCCGCCGCCACTTGAAGTTCCCGGTAAAGGCGTAGCAGTAGCAACTTTTACTACTGGTGGTGGAAGCACTGTTGTAGGAGCTACAGGAGCAACAGGTGTTGTGGCTGTTGGGTTAGTACGAGCAAATAAAGCTTCTGCTTGTTTAGCAAAATAAGAGTTGTTGTAATCTTTAAGTGCTTGTTGGACTTGTGCATCTGATATTTTATTTGCTTTTTCAGCAGCAGCAATTCCTGCGGCATCATACTTTCCGCCAGGGCCTATTAAACCGTTCTCCTGTAAATACGTAATAATCGTATTGTCCATAGCAGAAGGTTGCGTGTACGTGTTTGCAGCAAATTGACTAGCTCCGGGCAATCCCAAATCAACTGGTAATCCTTGACTGTAATTAGATAAAACTTGTCCGCCTGTAAATGTAGATGGCGCCGCAGCAAAACTACTAGTAGGATTAAAGAAGCTAACCGAAGGGCTTACATTCCCAATAACATCTTGACCCCATTGATTTGCCGCTTGTTGTTGTGTTATTTTATTGGCTGAAAGCAAATCATTCACGGCACCATAATTGCCGCCTTCATACGCGTTTTGTATTTGACTTGCTACATCGCTACTAATAGAACCATCAAAATGCGCCATGCCGCCATGAGCTAGTGCCACGATACCGCCTGTTGCGGCGGAGGTAGGTTGTTGATAGATGTCTGAGAAGTTACGGCTACCCCATTCGCTAGCCTTGACCGCAGGCAAATCAATCATGTGGTGCGTTACAGGGTCGTAAATCTTTTGGCGAATGTATGCAGGGGTTCCTGCGGGCGCGGTAGCGCCGCTAGTATTTTGAACAGCCGCAAAAGGAGCCATTGCTGCCAAACCAGACTGCCAATTATTTTTAGCAAAATCTAATGCAGCACCGGGGGATTGCGTAATTGTTTTAACGCCAGAACCAATCTTTTCCCAAGGTGTTGCTCTTTCTGCAAATGGTTTTACGGCTTCTGTTGCAGCTTGGTTTGCAGCAAGGGCTTCATCTCCAACATTAGGAATAATGTTTGTGCCATAGTTAACAACACCATCTTTACCCAAAGTAGCAAATGTTTGTTGTCCCGCAGTACCCGCGCTTTCTAATGCCGCAGCCCCTGCTTCTTGACCTATTGCATTAGCGCCAGTTAATCCTGCGCCAGTACTAAGCGTAGCTTCTCCGGCAGTGGCTAAACTTCCTGCCAAATCTGCCCCGCCATAAGCACCCAATCCGGCCATGAGTCCACGAGACAAGCTACCAGTGGCCAGAGTCATAATGCCGCCCGTAGCAACACCTGCCATCATTGAAGATAAACCATAACCAGCGGGGCCAAGCAAAGCACCCAACGCTATAGGCGCGGCAACTTTAATAAGGTCATCTAAAGCACCAGCTTCGGGTAAACCCGTGTGTGGGTTGACGGTTAAATCTCCACCTTTGGCTTGAGCAAGGCTACGCAATCCAGAAACTTCGCTGGGGGTCATGTGCACAAGCATTTTGTCGTTGCCACGACCTTGTTGTGCTAAGTGATTGGCTACGTGTTGGAGACTCATATTTTCCCCGTAAATAAGTTAGAGTTTATCATATTAGCCTACTTTCCAGTTGGTTCCATTGGAGAATACAGGCACTGTGTTTGCCCCACCGCTAGCTACCGTTGTATTAAAAGTAGTCACCGAAGAATCCGATACAAAAGTTCTTGTGCCCGCACCTGATGTAACCGCACTGGGTAATGTAGCTACTGTATACACCGTAGTGCCAACTGTGTAGTTATTGATAATTACGTTTAAGGCATTGTTGAGCTGATTGAAATATAGACGCAAGACGTTGGCAAACTGATCTTGATAGCGACGCTCGTACGCCTCTGTACCCAAAGGCAAGTTTGGTACTGGCGGATTGATGATCGGTTGTTGTGCCAAAGTCATCTCCTCCCATCAGGACGGATATCTAGCCTCGGGGCGCCCAACTGCCAAGTTGTACCTATTTTGTCAGATGCCATCTTGATAATCAATTGCCGTCCACGTACCCGTGTGTAGACTTCGCCTGTAAATGTCTCAGGGTTTGCACTTAGACTTACGCTGTAAGCAGTGTTTGCTACGGGGTTGTTTGTACCTGAACCTGAGTTGTACATGGGGTAAAGCGTCATTGTGGCTTCTGGGCTTGTGTTGCTTGTGGAACCCGAGAAAGTCAAGTCAGGAAGTACTCTCCACACGAAAGCAAAATTATGCCCGTCACCAATATCAAACTCTGAAGAAGAAATATAAGCTGGAATAGATACCGCAGTGCCTGTTGAAACATCGTCAACACCTGTCTCTTGATTAAGAACATAACCAGTGTACGTAGCCGCAACTGGGTTGGGTAACAGGCCGGAATCTAGCCACGCAGTCCTGCCCATTGTGCCGTAGTACCAAAGCTTTTCAAGGTAGTTATAGACCACATAAGCGTTAATTTCATTACCTGATCCCGATACGTAAAACCACCATACTTCATTGTAGGCTTCACTGGTACTAGCGTAGACTTGCTGGTTCTGGGTCTGGTTAATATTTTGGAATACAAACTTACGAAGATCAGAATTGAGCGTATTGATACGACCATCGTACATATAGAACTTGTCTTTGCCCATCCAGTAGATCACGCCAGACGCAAGAGCAACTGAGTTTTGACCAATGACGGAGATGTTGTCCCCCATCAACTGCGTCTTCCAGTAGTAAGGAGCACCCACATATTGGAATGAATAGACCGCTTGATCGGTCAAAACAATAATCTCTTGACGAGTTTGGATGGCTGATTGAATTTGTGAGCCGTGGGACAGCCGGATACTGCCCGCTTGGTTTGTGGCATCGGGTGTCCACTCGTATGGGTTTTCTTGATCTGACCACCTGATAAGCATTGGATCAATTGTGCTAGAACCGTAATCGTTTGTTCCAAACACAATAGCAAACCTAGAAGCGTCTGACACAATAATATAGTTTTGAAACAAGGGTACATCCACAAGTTTGGATATGTAACACAATGAACCCGTAGAAGACGTATTGACCACAGCGCCTGAACTATTTAAAAGATTAGCCGTTAAACCTTGTACGTTATACAGATAGTATGTAGTACTTGCTGTCACTCCAGTAGGCATAGCCCCTGTGGTATTGAACTGAACGGCTGTGCCTTCAGTCAAAGGAATAGTAAATGTAACTACGGTTGGGGATGCGTAGGTAAAGGTAACAGCGCCACCTAAACTATTTAAAAGCACACCGCGATTAGCGGTATTGACTGTGCCTGAACCTGCAACCCAATAATAAAGACCCCCACCACGGGGGCCAAATAGTAAGTTTTCGCCAAAATTATAGGCGTTCCACAATTGAATGTTTGTAATAGATGTGCCGCCATTGCCCCACGTTGTACCACTTTGCCCCCATGAACCCGCACCCCAACCGTTATATGGAATTTGGTACGCTGCACCAGTATTGAGTTGGTAGGCTGCGGTTACTGTACCGCCATTTCCTGTGTCACTTGCATTGGATGTAGCGGTTGCGGTAAATGTATAAGTTGTTGAGCTTGTAACGGTAATTTGATACCCTTTTACATAATTTAATACTGCGGCAGTGATATTGCCACCTAAGCCTGTGGCTCCACTAAAAGTTACAAAGTCTCCCGTAATAGCTCCGTGTGCCGTAACTGTATTGACAGTAATGGTTGAGCTAAAAGGAGATATGGTAACAGCAGTAAATGGGCTGGCTAGAGTTGCGGTAACTCTAATAGGTGTAATGTCATAGTAGTCTGTGCCGTATGTCAGGTAAAACTTTAAATTTGTACCTACTGCCAAATAGTTAATGTTGTCTACTGTAATCCAGTTCCAAAGCAATCGGCAAACACCTAAGAACGTATACCCTGTGTACTGCGTCCAACCGCCAATCTTTTCAGGCGTGCCTTGACGGAAACGAACATTCTGAGACTCATACCAGCCACCCTCGTTTGTGTATCGAGTGTTTTCTCTATTGACCCCGGGCTTGAAGACGACTTTCTGTAGTGGCATGATATTCCTATGCTAAGAACATGGCACGCTCGTCTATGCGACGATTCTGTAGCCCTTTGAGGATTTTACCCCCAGCCATGCAATACTTCAAGAGTTCTTCAGCCGCACCCGCTTTATCGCCTCTAAGCAATTTTTGACGAAGCGTTGAACGCTGGAGTGTCCCCAGTCCGACGTTAAAACTAAAAGAAGTAAGGCTATCGAACATCCCTTGTGTAAGGGGTATCGGGCAAAGTTTACCCACGCCTCGCTCAAATCTGTCAAGGTCAAACTTGAGAATTCCATCTACTTCTTCTGGGCTAAACTGTTTATTATCTTGTTCTTTAAGTTGATAGCTGTCTCTTTGATCCAAAGGAATTTTGCCTTGATCTGGGTAAAGTACATGTCCTACTCCTATTGTCCACAGTTTAGCGGGGCATCTGTACGGTCTAAACCGCACCCCTTCGTGGTGTTTAATGACTGAAATGGCTTTGTCAGATACGTTCATTTCTTCTCAAACGCCTGAGAGCCAAACCAAAATGCAACGATTGAAGCCCAGATTAACTGGGTATCGTTGTCCCATAACTGATCTAAACAGTCTGCAAATGGGACGTTGCTGTGCCAAGCATACATGAAACCCACCACATCTACAAACACCAAAAGGAGGAACATCCCGTAAGTCAACGTAGGACGCACCATTGCTCTGGCGTTAATCACCCATGTAGACGCGCCTTGACCAATGGCAATATCGTGAGCGTACAGAGCTTGGCGTTCTTGTAACTGGAACTGTTGCGTGGCTGAAGCGGCTTGTATCTGCATCTGTTCGGTATGTATTTGCTCCACCCGTTCTTGTGCCTCAAACCCAGCTTTACGCATCTCTAGCTCACGTTGAATCTGGAGGTTTGCAAGATCAAGCTCATGCGCCTTGTCACTTCTGTCTTGAAAGAAGTCAAGCAACTTGGGTAGTCCACCCATCAAGAACGATATTAAAGTGCTTAGTAGCGTCAACATTATTTATTCTCCAACTTCTTAATCAATTTCTGCACCTTGATCTCAGTCTGCCTTACATCCATGTACATCCACATGAGGACTGGCATAAAGAACAAGATCACGCATAACAGGATCACAATCACAATGACGTAGAAAGAGTCATCGTTAGAATCATCATCCACGCCCACAGGATCATTAGGATAGTTATTCCCCCGATTAGCACCCTGTGTTGAATTTTGTTTATAGCCTGTCTTCGTTGCCATTCAATTGCCTTCTTTCTGTCCAACTCCTCTTTTCTCGCCAGTTGTTGTTGGTTGGCAATGTGTCCGATCATTTTGTTGACTCGACTATAAA
>Ga0209190_1001457_pt1 | contig 16526 bp, 20 predicted proteins | sample M_140205_XF_Meta_FD_187315 | JGI IMG/M metagenome (GOLD analysis project Ga0209190, IMG submission 187315) | Freshwater microbial communities from Lake Montjoie, Canada to study carbon cycling - M_140205_XF_MetaG (SPAdes) (version 2) | ecosystem: Environmental > Aquatic > Freshwater > Lake... | reverse complement strand
GGAACCAGCGGAAGCAGTGGTGCATCAGGCGGTTCTGGAACCAGCGGAAGCAGCGGAACCAGCGGAAGCAGTGGAAGCAGTGGTTCTTCTGGAACCAGCGGAAGCAGCGGAACCAGCGGAAGCGCCGGAAGTAGCGGTTCTTCTGGTACTAGTGGATTAAGCGCACCAAGTGGAAGCAGTGGAATTGGAACTAGTTCTTTCACTAATACTAATCGTTTAATTTATAGTTATGGTTCTACCACTATACAAGATGCAGGTTTTTTATATGTTGATCTAATAAATACTAGGTTTGGAATTAATACAACAACTTTAAATGAGCTATTTACAGTTAATGGAGTAACTAGAGGTAATGATGTTTTTTATTCTGGAACAGCAGCAGCTTCCGCTGGAGCATTTTATTTTAATAGTAGTAGTCATGGAATAAGAAGAGCTTCTGGAACTAATGACGTTTATGTTTTTACAACTTCAGGAAATCTTTACATGGGAGGTACTGGAAGCAGTTCGGTAACAATTACAGCAAATTCTGCCGGTAACGTTGGTATTGGAACTACTGGACCAGCTTATCTTTTGGATGTTGGTGGTGAATGCCATGCAACATGTTTTCCAACATCATCTGACATACGTTTTAAAAAAAATATAGTTCCATTAGAAAATTCATTAGAAAAAGTTTTAGCTTTACGAGGCGTCTCATACGAATGGAATGAATTTATTCATTCTGTAAGAGAAGGATATAAGTTAAACACTACTATTATTGGAATGATTGCACAAGAAGTTGCAGAAATTATTCCTCAAATCGTTGGAACATGGAAATTAAATGATGAATTGACAGATGCAAAATCATTAGAGTATCAAAGAATAGTCCCTTATCTAGTAGAAGCTATAAAAGAACAGCAAAAACAAATTGATCAATTAAAATCAGATGTAAAAACGTTAATGAACAAATAATATATTTGTGGCCGACATATTTAATTCTTTTGATAAAATATACTGTATAAATCTATCAACTAGAAAAGATAGGTGGCAGAATTGCTTGCTTCAGTTTGCGAAATACAACATATCGAATAATGTAGAAAAATTTAATGGAATAATTTACAATAGTTTTTCTTTAAATAAGAAACAAAATGCTCAGTTGGGATGTTGGTTTTCTCATTATAGTATTTTAAAACACGCTCAAGCTATGCGTTATAATAAAATATTAATATTAGAAGACGATTTTGTTTTTAATATTGAGCCTGAAGATTTAAATTTAAAACTAACTAATTGTATAAATGAATTGCCGCAAAATTGGGATTTGTTTTATTTGGGAGCTTATTTTGTTAAAGGTTATGATTACGAAGCTAAAATAAACTATTCTAAAAATTTATATAAAGTTAATACGGCTTTTTGCGCTCATTCTATTTGTTACTCAAAATCAGGAATTGATAAAATGATACAGTGTATGGAAAAAGCTTTTTTAAATTCATCTTCGATGCTTTTAAATTACGACGGTCTTGGTTGGTTTTATGTTAAAGAGTTCTTGTATGAAAATAATTGTTATGCTAGTAAAGACTTTTTATGCGGACAGATGAAAGATTTTTCAGATATAGAAGATCGTGTTGTTGATTATAATGATTATTTTTTAAAAGGATACGCTTCGTAACAAGTGTAATATTTTATATGCCGATTACTAGAAACAGGGTTATATATGCTGGAACTGATATTTTAGTTTCTGATGCTCCGTCATGGAGTGGACAAACAGGAAACAAGTCTCTGAAGTTATTGAAGAGAGTTCAATCGTCAGCCATATCTATTTCTAATCCAGTATCAAGAGCAAAACAGATTGGTAGCGCGGATTTTGCATTTGAAAAATATGTTACAGCGCCAGAAATAAGTGTTGATCTATCTTATTTTATAACTGATAATTCAAACGAATTAATATTAGGAATGAATGCTACTGGTAACGAAGGGTTTTTAAAAAATCTTTCTGCGACTGGTCAAGATAGAAATTTATTTTTCATACTTACTGATGAAAATGGAGAAGACGCTCATGATTTGACCGACATGGTGGGAAAAGACGTTTTTGCATTAGGGAATGCATTTTTAACAAACTATTCTATAAATGCCGAAGTCGGATCTATACCAAATGCTTCTGTTTCTTTTTCTTGTGTAAATATGGTTTTTCAAAGTTATAGTGGAACTGGAAGCAATGGAAGCCAAGTTCCAGCAATAACGCTGTACAATGGAAACAAGTCAACTGAAAAATATTTATTAACAGGATATAATATGAATCTTGCTAATTACTTGTCGAATCAAAATTTAAGGGCAACTGCGTTGCAACCTGGAGATATAGTTTTGCAAATGCCTCAAACATTAATGGGTGGAATTAGATATTCTGGAAATGTGCCAGCTACAATCAATTCTTTACAAATATCAGTGCCTATAGAAAGAAGAGATCTATTAGGTTTTGGAAGTAATTATCCATATGAAAAAAAGCTGATGTTTCCTTTAATAGGAACTCTTTCTTTTAATGGAACTTTTGATGAAGCTGTTACTGGTGATTTTAGTACAATTTTTAACGATGAGAATAATTATGATTTTACTTTTGGATTGAAAAAATCAAATGGCGTTACTGGTTTAAGAATAGATATTTTTGACGCGAGAGTTGAATCTCAGTCATTTGATTTGTCAATAGATGAAAATATGTCTTTTAGTTCTGAATTTAGTTTTAAGATATATCCAGAAGATGGAATGAGAATAAGTGGCGCAGCAAGGTTTCTTTAAAATTCAATTGTTGCGCCTTTTGTTTCTATCTTTTTAGGCATGTCTTTTAAATGTTTTTTTCCATTTGTTTTCTTTTTGTAGTCATTGAAATATTTGCGCTTTAATGGATCTTCGCCACCAGCCAAAGCCGCTCTTCTGTCAGAAAGTTCTGAAGAGTAGTCAAGAAGATCGCCGTATTTTCCTGACATATTTCCTGTTTTATTTACAAATGCTTTATTATCGAATGGATCTACGATTTTAGCGTCTCCTAAATTTACTTGCGGTACGTCGTAAATTCGTTCCCAGAAATTATCATTACCGCTTTCTCCGCGATATGGCTTATAATCTTTCATAGACATAACTATATCTACGATTTTGCCAGTCTTTTTATTCTTAAATTGATAAACCATATCTATTATATGATATGTAGAAAAAATTAAAGCGCGACTTTCATCGCGCTTTGTTTGTTTATTCTATTTCTATTTGTTTTTCAACTTTTTTAATTTGTGGAACGGTGATGGTTAGAAGGCCGTTTTTCATCTTAGCTTTCGGATTGTCAAAATCATATTTTGATCTTAGAAGATAATCCTCGTAGCTAATTCTATATTTGTTGTCATTAACGTTGACGGCTATAGAATAATCTTCCTTAAAGATTTTCACATCTTCTTTGGATTTTCCAGCGAGTTCGACGTTGAATGTTAAACCGTCTTCTGTTACTTGATATTTATATACTAGTTTATTATACATAGTTATTTACGCTGTAGCAAGAATCGTGCCAACTTTTTGTGGCGCTCTAAAGCGCCATTAAAGACGGTTTAGAGCGTTTATGACACATAGCGCGTCACATCTGGCTACTTATGGCACACAGTATTGTCTCAACTGTTTTTTCGTAAGTAAATTGTTTTTGAAGTTTTAATCCTTCTGGATTTGGTGTTTTTGCATAAGATAAAGACTTTAGAATGGCGTCATTCATTTCTTGATCAGAAATATCAAAGAATTGCCCTTGATTAAAAGACTGTCCTTTCTTAAAAAAGACATCATCATAACAATCCTTTAGAGAAGAAGGTTCTATTAGGATGCTGTTATCCTTGGTCGCCCAGTCTTTATGCCCTGTTGCGTTTATAACGACACTCCATTTGCCAAGCGCGGTTGCGTTGAACGATGGTAGATTCCATCCTTCCGATCCGCTCAGTCCTCCAAGATCGATATCAATACTATTTAAGTAATCGTTGACTTCGCTGTTTGTTTGCATGTATGGAACGAAATTTAAATTATTGTATTGTTTTCCTTCTAAAACTTTCAACAATTCGTTTTGAAATCTCGCTTTATCAAGAAAAGGATTGGTGATCGCGCAGCTAAGTTGGTATTCTGGCTTGTTGCCAAAAAGCTTAAGCCAAGACTTGATGATGCGAGCGGTATTTTTTCTATTTTCAAACTTTCCTAAAATTCCAAAATGAATTTTATCTTGTAGATAAGTTTTATTGGTTATCTGAAAGTCGTTGTCAAAACCTAATGGCACATGAGTTACGTTGTCTAAGCCATTAAGATTAAAAATGTTTTTGGTGTAATTAGAGCTTACAAATATTCTATCTTGCAAACTTAAAAGATTTTTTTCTATATTTGTGACTTCAGAGACTTCGTGAAAAGTAAACAAAGATTGATTCTTTGAATATCTAGTTTCACTGCCAAAAATATGCCACAATTTTAAAGAAGGGATATCTTTTGAAATTTTACTGTACCTATCGTTTGTGGCTGCTTGTAAATATTTTACAAAATCAGGTTCAATCTTATCATAAGCGTCCATTTCGGCCTTGTCGCCGATAGGAAAAAATATTAAATCGATATTTTTCTTAAACAATTCTCTAAGAATGTTTACAGATACATTGCCAAAAGATAAAGCGTTAATTGGAGCGTTGACTAATAATTTCATATTTGGATCTTATGTTTTTAGAAATGGAATTTAAAGCTGCGTTATGTATATTTATGCATCCTTGAATGCTTAAATTCATTGTTTTACTTATCTTCCTCCAAGGAATAAGTTTTTTATTACCAGAATAACGCATTGAAAAGATTTTTTGTATTCGCTTGTCTGGATGTTTAGATATGTGTTCGTTGAAATCTTTCAATATTTGATCTTGAAGGTTTATAGAAGTTTGTTCGTACTCGTCTTTTATGCATTCAAAATCGTAAGTGTTGTCATTTAATTCTACGTATTTCTTATTTTTATTAGAAGCGTTTAAACATATCCATTTAGCTTCATTGCCGAGAAATGTAGAAAACTTAGTGCCGCGATTCTCGTCGTACTTAAGAACGGAATTATAAATTGCGTATTCTTTGTCGTTTATTATTTCATGTCTCAATGAATCGTTGTTGCAGTTCTTGAGAAAAGAATTTACTATGTCCAAGTAAATTCCAGAATGCCTGTCTATAAGTTCTTGTAGACATTCATTTACTTTATTCTTGTTTTTAATGTTGTTGATTAAATCTAAATCACTTAAAGTCTCCATATGTTGACCATCCTTTCTGATAGAATAACTTGCTTAGATGATAATTGCAAGTTTCTTTTTCATCGGTAAACGTTTTCCACTTGATTGTATAGTCTGAATTTCGTTTTACAATCGGATCGTTTAATCTTTCTTGAAAATTAGAAGGTTTTTGACCCATTCTACTAAGATGAATCATAAATCCGCCGTTCTCTTTTATCCATTTAGACTCATTTTCATAACGGACATCTGTGATAACGACTATGATTTTATTGTTTATAGAAGATTTTATCTGCTTTTCAACTTTCTTTATCCAATAATCAGGATCAATTTTTCTGCAAACGTCAGTTCCCCAGCAAACAAGAATTGGTCGAATAAGATCTTTTTCGGAATTTATTTCTGTAAAAGCTGAAACATTGAGTTTTTCTTTCAAGAATGGATCTAAGTCTCTTTTCAGTTCCATAGCGAAAGATATATTCATCGCTGGGAATCCAGATTTATTAAGTTTACTTATGAGATGTTTTCCAAGTGTGTCTTTGCCACATCTTGCTACGCCAGCAATACCGAATATTAAAGGTAATTCTTTTGAAATCATTTTTTTTCTTCTTCGTATTATAAATTTATGAGTCTTGTTCATTTCTCTTAGGTTTCGCTTTTTAGGTCTCGCTCTTTAGGTCTCGCTCTTTAGGTCTCGCTCTTTAGGTCTCGCTCTTTAGGTCTCGCTCTTTAGGTCTCGCTCTTTAGGTCTCGCTCTTTAGGTTAACCTTATTTTTTATTAAGACATTATTTAAGATTTTGCGTAAGATCTTCTTAAGATTAATTAAACTCTTTCGCTTCGCTTCAGAGTTTAATGAGAATTTTCTCCTTTGTCAAGGAAAAAATCACTCAAAGATTCCAAATCTTTTGCCAATTTAAAATAACCAAGGTCATTTAAAATAGACGAAGTGTGAAAAATGGACGTTTCTATTTCATGATTATTTATTAAATCGACACTGATTAAGAAAGAAAGATTGGTTTTTAACCCAAGTTTATTTAATATATTTTTCAAACCATTTGTCGCAGCTTCTTCGAACGAATTAGCTAAAACCATACACTCTATATCAGCGCATACAACTAAGTAAAAATTATCTTGAAATCCTAAAGATCTAATCATAAAATTACTATACTAATTTAATAAAACATGTCAACAAAAAATTACAAAATTAGTTGTTTTTCTATCATATACGAAGCGGAAATTTTTATGCAAGGTTTGATAGACAATATTTTAGAACAAGAAGATTTTGAAAATATAGAGTTTATTTTTATAAATCCAGCTTCACCAGATAAATCAAAAAATATTTTACTTCCATATCTAGAAAAATATATTAACTTTAAATTAATAGATTTAGATTTAGATCCTGGGCTTTATGAATGTTGGAATATAGGAGTCAAAGAAAGCTCTTCTGATATTATAACTAACTGGAATCCAGACGATAGAAGAACCGCAGATTCTATAAAAAGCCTAGCAAATACTTTAATTCTTTTGAATGATTACGATCTCGTTTACGGTTTGACGTTAATCACAAAAAATAAAAATGAAAAAACTCAAAATTGTGAATCTCAATCTATTTTTTCAGCAGAACCTTTTTCTATTAAAAGTTTATTTTTTAACAACTCTCCTCATTGTATGCCCGTCTGGAGAAAAAAGATTCATGAAAAATTTGGGTATTTTGATAATTCTTATATTTCTGCTGGCGATGGAGACATGTGGTTAAGGGCGGCAATTAATGGTTCAAAGTTTTTCTTTTTAAAAAAGATAATAGGAAGTTACTATGAATCAGACTCGACAGTTTCTAGAAATAAAGATAAATTATACTTTTTAGTAAATGAAGTGTATGAGATGAGGTGTAAAAACTTGAAACAACTTATGGGATTAACATAATTAAATATGGATTTATGCACAGCAACCAATGAAAAATATATAACAAGCGTTATAAATTTAATTAATAGTTACAAAATAAATTCTTACAATAAAAATATATTTGTATATTGTTTCGACATGGACGGTGATAAAATAAAGATTTTATCAGAAAACAATAAGCATATAAATTTTTTAACAGTTCCTAAAATCTGCGAACACGCTTATCATCCAACTGTATTTTTTTATAAAACATACGCAATTAACGATTGTATAAATAAATCCAATGCTTTTATTTATTCAGACGCTACAAATGTATTTAATAAATTTGAATATTTTGAAAAATATTTGATAGATGACAGTTTGCTTCTTCCTTATAACAATGAAATTCTTACAAACAAATACTGGACAACACAGAAATGTTTTGAAAAAATGGACTGTCAAGCAGCAAAAAATACACCACAATACTGGGCTGGTTTACAAGCATATATTTCCACTAATGAAAATAAAAAATTTGTGCAAAAAATGTATGAGTATATGATTGACCCTGAAATAGCTTTACCAGATACTTCTGTAAAATATCCCAATGGTGAAAAATCACCATGCATAGAACACAGGCAAGATCAATCTGTTTTATCCTTGTTAATTGATAAATATAATAGACATCAAAAATATAATGAAAAAAGACAATCATTATTTGGCGATTGGATGACTTTTAAAATAATTGATCAAAGCTATCAACACGATATCGAAAACTGCATAATCTCCCCAAGAGAGTCTAAATTTGGCTATTATAGATTTTTATAAAACAAATGAATTTTACTCTTATATATCAACATCTTGGCCTTGGCGATCATTTGATATGCAATGGTTTGATTAGGGAAATCTGCTTTAATAATAAAACCATTAATTTTTTATTACCAGCTAAAAAAACAAATTTTGAAAGCGTCAAATTCATGTTTAAAGATATAAATAATTTAAAAATTATTTGTGTGAATAGCGACGAATGCGTTCATAAAATAATTCATGAAAATAAATATAAAACTTTATTGATAGGGCATCAGTTTTTAAATCCTTATAAAAATTTCGATCAATCTTTCTATGATCAATTAGAAGTAAATTTTGATAAAAGATGGTCATCATTTTTTCTTGAAAGAGATTACAACAGAGAAGTTGAATTTTATGAAACGAATAAAATAAAAAACGATTTTATTTTTGTTCATGAAGATTGTGATAGAGGAATGAAAATTGATTTTAAATATTTAAATGGGAAAAATATAATAAAAGCTGACGCAACAAAAACAGATGTGATTTTTGATTATTTAACTATTTTAGAAAATGCAAAGGAAATACACTGCATAGAAAGTTCTTTCTTGTTTCTAATAGATTCTTTTAATTTTAAAGGCAAACTATTTAACCATAGATACGCCAGACAATATCCAGAAAACAATACTCCTACATTAAGAAACAAATGGAATATTTTAAATAAAAAAAATTAATGAAATACAACATTTTATTAACCGGCTCTCAAGGAACTCTTGGAAAAGAAATTGCCAATAAAATAAATAAAACTGAACACAATTTATATCAACATTCTTTTTCTGAAAATTGTAATCTTAAAATAGATTTCTCCAATTTAACAGAAATAAAAACGGCAGAAAGCTTCATAAAAGAAAAAAATATTAATTGCTTAATTAATAATGCTGGAGTATATTCTGATAAAAATTTTATAGATTTAAATGAAGATGAGATATATTCTATTTTTAAAATAAACTTAATTGCTCCTGTTATTTTATCTCAGTATGTTTATAAAAATTTAACCAAAAATAATAAAGAAGGATTAATAATTAACATAAATTCACTTGCTGGAAAATACCCAAACTACGATGAAATCATTTATTGTTCTTCAAAATTTGGATTAACCGGATTCAGCAGTTGTTTGTCGATGAATCAAAAAAAATCAAAAATAAAAGTTATTGATTGTCATTTAGGAGCCATGAAAACCAACATGACCTTAAATAGAAAAAACCATGAATCAATGATGCAACCAAATGAAATAGCTGATTTTTTAGTTGACTTAATCAATTCTAATCATCAATATACCTTGTCTTCTTTCGAGATAAGAAATTCAAAATGAAAGCCGCTATTTTAACAGAAATCGATGCTCCTTTAAAAATTAAAAATATTGAATTAACTGATCTTAAAACAGGACAAGTATTAGTAAAAATAATTAAAAGCGGTCTTTGTGGAGCGCAAATTCAAGAAATTAAAGGTTTAAAAGGCAACGCAAAATTTCTACCTCATTTAGTTGGTCATGAAGGATGCGGTATAGTTGAATCTGTGGGAGATGGAGTTACCAAAGTAAAAAAAGGAAATAAAGTTATATTGCATTGGAGAAAAAGTTTTGGTATAGAATCTGATTTTCCATCGTACATTTTAGACGGGAAAAAAATATCAAGCGGTAAAATAACCACTTTATCTGAATATTCTATAGTCTCAGAAAACAGAATGACTAAAGTTAATCATGAAATTTCTGATGATTTTTGCGCTTTATTGGGATGCGGTCTTTCCACTGGATTAAGCGTAGTAAATAACGAAGCTAACATTAAATTTGGAGAAAGCGTTTTAGTTCTTGGTTGTGGTGGAGTTGGATTAAATTGCATATTCGCCTCTAAACTCTCACACGCGAGTCCAATTGTTGGCGTTGACATCAGCAAACAAAAACAACAATTAACAGTTAAAAATGGTGGCGAATTTTACCACACAGACGATCTAAAAACGCTTTTTGACAAATATAAAAAATTTGATTGCATTATAGACACAACTGGATATTTAGATTTAGTTTCAAAATGTATTCCTCATTTGTCTGAACAAGGAAGATGTATATTCGTTTCTCAGCCAAAAGAAAATTCTTCTTTAACTATAACAAATCCAATTAATTTCTTTTCAACTAAAGGTTTATTATTTAAAACAACTCAGGCTGGAGGATTTGATCCTGACGTAGATATTCCCAAGTACATTAAATTATACTTGAACAATATCATAAATGTTGATAATATTATAACTGATTTTTATAATTTAGACCAAATAAACGAAGCTATCGCAAAATTAATGAGCGGCGCTTCTGGCAGAATAATAATAAATATATGAACCACATCACAAAACAAGGCTTAATTGAATTTGAAAACGAAATCATTAGCCTTTACAAAGACTGCAAACTTCCTTTTCTTTTTCATTTGTCAGGAGGAAATGAAGATCAGTTAATTAAAATCTTTAAAGATATTAAAGATGGAGATTATGTAATATCAAATCACAGAAATCACTATCATGCTCTTCTTGCTGGAATTCCACCAGAAGAACTAAAGCAAAAAATTATTGATGGTAGAAGCATGTTTATCTACGATAGAAAGCGTAATTTCTTTACATCAGCCATTATTGGTGGAACTCCAGCTATTGCTGCTGGAATCGCTCTTGCTCTAAAACGAAAAGGATCTTCTCAGAAAGTTTGGTGTTTCGTTGGCGATGGAACAGAAGATTCTGGGCATCTTTTTGAAGCGGCTAGATATGTTTCTGGATTTGAATTGCCATGCAAGTTTATTGTAGAAGACAACAACAGGTCTGTCTGCACTCCAAAAAACGAGCGATGGGGAATGGCGAGCTATCCAATCATGCCTTCATGCGTCATGAGATATGAATATAATATTACTTATCCACACGCTAGAATTGACGATCCGATTGATTTAAAGAAAACGAAACAAAAAACCGATGCCGAATATTTCCCTCATTTATCTCCAGAAAATTTTCCAAATTTTGAAACAGATAAGAATATTTCATTTAAGAATGCAGTAACAGAATCTATGACAGAAATCGGAAAAGCTAATTCTGTATTTATTGGGTATAATGTTAAATATGGAAACGCTATGGGCAATCTTGTTAATGTAGATAATAATAAGAAAATTGAAACTCCTGTTGCCGAAAATCTTATGGCTGGACTAGCAATTGGAATGTCTTTTGAAGGTTTTCGTCCAGTAGTTTATTATGAACGTCATGATTTTATGTTAGTTGCGGCAGACGCTATTATTAATCACGCTAATCATATTGAAAGAATTTCTCATGGAGAATATAAATGCCCAGTTATTTTTAGAACTGTAGTTGCTGACAGTGGACCTTTTTATTCTGGCCCGACACATTCTCAAAACTTTACAGAAGGTTTTAAAAACATAGTGTCTTTTCCAATCTATGTTCCCGAAACTGGTTTTGAAGTGTTGCAAGCTTATAAAAAAGCCCTTCACTCTGAACGCCCATCTATGATTGTTGAACGTAAAAGCAAATTCTAATGAATAAAAAAATATTAATTATAGGAGAAAGTTGCAAGGATGTTTTTGTTTATTGCTCGACAAATCGCCTTGCTCCAGATATTCCAGTTCCTGTATTAAATATTTTGTATCAAACTGAAAATGAAGGAATGGCAAAAAACGTACAAAGGAATGTTAACAAAGTCTTTGACAATTGCGATATATTGACCAATAATAATTGGGAAACTATAACAAAAACTCGTTATATGCATTTAGATAGTAATCATATGTTTATTAGAGTTGACTCCGATCATAGTAAAATATCAAGAATAAATTTAAATGATATTGATTTCCATTATGATCTGATAGCTATCTCTGATTATAATAAAGGGTTTTTAAGCGAAAAAGATATTGAATACATTTGCAATAGACATCAAAATGTATTTCTTGATACAAAAAAGAAAATTAATGATTGGGCGTTAAAAGCAAAAATAATTAAAATAAATAATTATGAGTACAATCAATCCAAAAGTTCTATGTCTAAAGAAATTTTAAATAAAACTATTAGAACACACGGCCCAGAGGGATGTTTTTTTCAAAATAAACAATATCCCGTAAGCAAAATAGAAGTCAAAGATTCTTCAGGAGCAGGAGATACATTTTTTGCAGGATTAATAAGTTCTTATATAAACACAAACAATATTGAAGAATCAATAAATTTTGCAAATTTATGCGCATCTAAAGTGGTTCAAGAAAAAGGGGTAGCAACAATATAATACATATGAGTCAAGGTCAAATACAATTAAATTCACAACTAGGAAAAATTCTTTATAATTTTTGTCGTAACGATCAAAATATAAAAACAGTCGTTGAAATAGGCACTTGGTATGGCGCAGGAAGCACTGAATGCATTATTCTTGGATTGAACGATTCAAAAAAAGATAATGTTTCTTTTTTTACTTTAGAAACAAATCAAAAAATGTACAACGTTGCTGTAAATTGGTGGAAAGACAAGCTTCCTGAATGGGCCAAACTTATTCATGGAGGCATTGTAAATTTAAATGAAATGGATGACTCCAATTTAGGATATCAACATCCAGATGAATCAAAATGGTTTGAAGAGGACAAAAACGCCCTAGCATCTTGCCCAAATGTTTTGAACGAATTACCAAAAAAAATAGATCTATTGTTTCTTGATGGTGGAGAATTTACAACAAAAGTTGAATTTTTTAAACTCGAAAATCGTTCTAAAATTATTATTTTAGATGACACTACTGCCAGAAAATGTAAAGATATAAGAAGTCATGTCAAAGCCAATCAAACTAAATATAAAATTCTATTTGATCAACCTGAGTTCAGAAATGGCATAATGGGTTTTGAAAAAATAAAATAAAAATTAAATCAAATGGAACTAGATAAATTTATAAATGGTGAAAATTTGAAAAAAATATGCGATATAGTCATAGATCAAAATAGTTTAAATCAAAAAAGAAATTATATTGATAACAGTTTAATTTTTTGCAAAACTGATTACATAGGCACTTTGTTCAACGAAATAAAAAACGATAATAATCAATACAATATAATCACTCATCAATCTGATTACGAAATAGATGAACGCATTTTCAATCATAAACCAAAAAATATTAAAAATTGGTTTGCTCAAAATGTTAATTATAAGCACCCTAATTTAATACCTCTTCCTATTGGATTAGAGAATCATGAAGGTCCATCTAAAGGAGGATCTATTGATTTAAATACATTACAAAAATACAATATTAATGAAAAATATATAAAGAATAACTTTTTATATTCAAACTTTAATGTTGCTAATCATACAGACAGAATAAAATGGTACAATCACATCAAAATTTTAAATTTTGAAACAGTAAATAATAAAAAATCTTTTGATGATTATATTAATGATTTAAAAAATAGTTATTTTTGCGCCTCTCCTAGAGGTAATGGCATAGATTGTCACAGAACATGGGAAAGCCTATATTACGATTGCATACCAATTGTTCCTAGACATTTTATATATGATTCTTTTAATGCGCCAATCATACAAATAGAAAAAGAAACCGATTTAACATTAGATCTTTTAAAAGATTTAAAAAATCGATACGAAGATAAAATAAATAATTTCGATAAAAATATATTAACAATAAAGTACTGGGCCGAAAAAATAAATAAAATAAATAGTTATGAATAATTTTAAATTAGATTTTTTAATTGACCATGTTAATCAGTGTGTTATTAACGCCGACAAAAGTTCATCAAAAATAACAAATGAAATTTTAAATATACAAGGAATGTCTGGATCAAAAACTAGACATTTATATAATAATTTATGCAATATAGATAATGCTAATTATCTAGAAGTTGGAACTTGGAAAGGATCTAGTTTTGTTTCTTCTATTTTTAAAAACAATATCAAATCTATAGCGATTGATAATTGGTCTGAATTCAATGGTTCTAAAAACGATTTTATTAAAAATATAGAAAAATTTTGTCCAGAAAGCAGATATATATTTTTTGAAAAAAACAGTTTTGAGATAACTGAAACAGACATACATTCTTTTTTTGATTCTATTGATATATATTTATATGATGGATGCCATAAATATGAATCTCATAAATCAGCAATAACTCATTTTAAACAATTTCTATCTAAATATTCAATTGTATTGATAGATGATTGGAGAAACGAAAACGGAAGTTGGCAAAATGTAATAAAAGGTACTTACGATGGATTTGACAATTCAAATTTAAAAATACATCATAAAATAGAGATCCCTAGTAAACATGAAATAAATGGATCTAAAGAATATTGGAATGGAATAGGTATTTTTATTTGCGAAAGAACCGACATATAAATATGAAATTCTTTTTTTATTAATTACTCTGATCAATACAAATTATACATTTAAAAAATGAAAAGCTTTACTTTATTTAGCGAGCAGCAAATTTATGAAACCTATTTACAGCATGTAAATAAACCCGAATCATATTACAAATTATACGAAAAACTTCCTTTAGAATTAAACAATAAAAAATGGAAATGGGAAAACAAAGACTTTCCAAGAGTTTGGTGTGTTTTAGATTTTCAAAATTGGCTGAAAAAATATAATATAGGTCATTTTAAAAAAGTTTTATTAACATGCGATTCAGATCCAGAAATAGAACATATAACTTGGGATGAATGTTACTATGCTCCATATCAAAACGGACAAAACGATCTTCACTATTTCGATGTTAATCATAAAGATTTTGATTTTATAACTTTTCATCAAACTTTAGAGCATTTATATAATCCCTTTATATCAATGTTAAATCTATATGATCATTTGCGAACTGATGGATATATTTTTACAAGCGTTCCAACAATAAATATACCACACGCAATGCCTTTTCATTTTAACGGATTTACTCCTATGGGTTTATGTTTATTGATGAAGTCTTGCGGTTTTAAAATAAAAGAAATTGGATTTTGGGGAAACAGGCAATACATAAATCATATTTTTGAACACAATGAATGGCCTGATTATAAAAAATTAATGGAAAACGGAATCATAAAAAACGAAAAAGATAAAAACGTTCAATGTTGGATTTTAGCTCAAAAATAAAATACTCTAATATTAATGAAAATTTTTATCGCTGGACACAAAGGAATGGTTGGATCGGCTGTTTTAAAAAAACTAGCAAATAAAACAGATGTTGAAATTCATACTGTAGAAAAAAAGACTTTAGATTTATTAGATCAAACCAGAGTTTTTGAATATTTTTGTTATTATAATTTTGATTTAGTTATTGATTGCGCAGCTAAAGTCGGTGGAATTCATTCTAATAATACTTATCGCGCCGATTTCATTTACGAAAATCTACAAATACAAAACAATCTAATTCACGCTTCATACCTTTCCAACGTTAAAAAGTTTTTATTTCTTGGCAGTTCTTGTATTTATCCAAAATTTGCAGAACAACCAATTAAAGAAGAATATTTATTAACTTCTCCATTAGAATATACCAATGAACCTTATGCAATAGCCAAAATAGCTGGCATAAAAATGTGTGAAAGCTATTATAAACAATATGGATGTAATTTTATTTCTGTAATGCCTACAAATTTATACGGTCCAAATGACAACTTTCATCCAATGAATTCTCATGTTCTTCCAGCATTGTTTCATCGTTTTCATTTGGCTAAAGTTAATAATGAACCATTTGTTGAAATCTGGGGAACTGGCAATGCTAAAAGAGAGTTTATGCATGTTGACGATATGTCTGAAGCGTGTTTACATGTAATTAATAATTTAAACGCAAAAGATCTATACTCTCAAAACATTTCTCAAATAAATATTGGCAGCGGTTTTGAAACAACTATTCATGAACTAGCAGAAAAAATATCACTTACAATCGGTTACGAAGGGTTAATAAAATTTGATCTATCTAAACCAGATGGAACTATGAGAAAGTTATTAGATTGCACCAGATTAAACAAGCTTGGTTATACAGCGAAAATAAAATTAGAAGATGGATTGAAAGGTACTTATAATTGGTATTTAAATAATCAAGATAAATTAAAGCTATGAAAGTAATAGTAACCGGCATATTAGGTCAAGATGGCGCAAACATGGTTGAGTTTCTTCTGAAAAATACTGATGCTAAAATCTTTGGCATGATTCGCCGCACATCAAATCCAAACTTTGTAAACTGCCAAGGTTTTATAAAAAACGAAAGATTTCAATTAGTTTATGGAGATCTTTCAGATAGCGTTAGTTTAGATAATCTTGTAAGAGATATTCAGCCTGATCATTTTATTAATTTTGCCGCTCAAAGTTTTGTTGGATGTAGTTGGGAAATTCCGCTTCAAACTTTCGACGCTAATGCCACTGGAGTCGCTCGATGTTTAGAAGCTGTTCGTCGTTTTCAACCAAAGTGTAGATTTTATTCTGCTGGATCTAGTGAAGAATTTGGAGATGTACAGTATAGCCCACAAGACATTCATCATCCTGTGAGACCTAGAAGTCCATACGGAGCCAGTAAAGCTGCTGCCCGTCATCTAGTGAAGGTTTATCGCGAGTCTTATAATTTATATGCTGTTCATTCTAT
>Ga0209190_1001455_pt1 | contig 16546 bp, 14 predicted proteins | sample M_140205_XF_Meta_FD_187315 | JGI IMG/M metagenome (GOLD analysis project Ga0209190, IMG submission 187315) | Freshwater microbial communities from Lake Montjoie, Canada to study carbon cycling - M_140205_XF_MetaG (SPAdes) (version 2) | ecosystem: Environmental > Aquatic > Freshwater > Lake... | reverse complement strand
TTCAGCTTTCGTCTTAACAGCAAGTTCTAATGCTTCAGTGATTTTTTCTTCACGTTCGTTTACAGCACTTAAAATTGGCTTCCAAATAAATTTCGTTAGTACGAACAATAAACAGATGAACACTAAACCTGTCCAAAACAAAAGACCGAAATCTGGTATTATTAAATCCATTTTATTTTTATTAAACTGTTTTCAAAAAAATAAAATCATTGCCTTAACCAACCGTTAAAGCAATGATCTTTCAATTACGCTGGTTTACCACCAAGTAGACCAATAACGACTCCGAAAAGTGCAACACCTTCAATAAGTGCTGCTGCAATAATCATTGTTGTTGTAATTTTTCCTGAAGCCTCAGGGTTACGTGCAATTCCTTCTACTGCAGATCCACCGATTCTTCCGATACCGATTCCTGCTCCTAGAACTGACAAACCTGCTCCAATTGCTGCTATACTTCCGTACATAACTATTTGTTTTATAAAGTTACTTTTTATCAATGATGAGCTTCTTCAAGCGCAGCACCGATAAACAATGCAGAAAGCATCGCAAACAGATACGCTTGTAAGAAAGCCACCAACAATTCCAACACAGATATAAACAATGCCATAGGAACAGATAAAGCTCCCCATGCTGCATTTTGGTTTATAAAAATGATGGAAATCAACGCCAAAATGATAATATGTCCTGCAGTCATATTTGCAAACAAACGAATCATCAAGGCAAAAGGTTTTGTGAATATCCCAACCATTTCAATTGGGATCATAATTGGTAATAATGCAATTGGAACTCCAGGAGTTGCAAAAATATGTTTCCAGTAATTCTTATTTGAAGACAGCAAAGTAATTATTAATGTACACGCTGATAAAAACAACGTTACTGTGATATTTCCAGTTAAGTTGGCCCCACCTGGTAAAATTGGAATAAGCCCCAAGAAATTATTGAAAAGAATAAAGAAGAAAATTGTCAATAAGTATGGAAGATATTTCGTGTGTTTTCCATTAGAGATATTTGCCTTAGCGATATCATCACGCACAAAAACCACTAAAGGTTCTAAAAATTTAGCTAATCCTTTAGGAGCAACAGCCCCATTCTTTTTGTAAAATTTAGCAACACTAAACATGATAACCAAAATTAATGTAGCGCCAAAAAATAAAGACAACACATTTTTTGTTATTGAAAAATCCCATGGTTTAATGCTTCCATGGACATCCCCACCTTTGAAAGTTAATTCACCATTGTTTAATTTGTAAATTTCCTCATGAAACATTGCGTATTCAGCTGCAGGGCCAACACCAATTACATAATCAACTGGCTTATTGGTTTTCTTATCAATTGCCGATTTTGGCGTTCCATCATAAAAATTCTTGGAAGAAAAAGTTTTTAAACCATTGTCCAACAAAATAATAGGAAGATAAACGGCAGTTCCTCCATGCTCAGGACCCCACAAATGCCATTCATGTGCATCTTTAATGTGATGCATAATCATTTCACTAACATCAAACTCTTTTTCATGACTTTTTTTATCATCATTTTTTAATTCAGAATTATTGTTTTCCGAAGCAAAAATGTTACTTAAAGGCAGAATTGCAATAAGAATTATGTATAAAAAGTTTAATCTGTTTTTTAATGACATTTCAGATGATTTTCTTGTTTAAAAGTCTCAAATTTTCGGCAAAGTTAAGTAAACTTTATAAAAAAACAAGTTAAAACAATAAAGAAAAATTATAACAATTAGAAGATTTTGATTGAAAAGAAATAATATAGTTAAAAAAAAGAAAAAATCAATTTGAAATTCAGTTTTATATATAATATTCAGCTGATTTTATTATTGATTTTCACTAAAAGATAAGATTGAAGAAAAAGAAGTTCAACAACGATTGCCAGCAAATGAAAACCAATTATTCTGACATGATCAATTTGTTTAAAGGCCATTATCCCAACAATAAAAAACACAATTAACATCTGGACTGTTGTTAACAATAGAAACCTAAGTGTAAAGTCTTCTGCATTTTTATTGAGTCCTGGGGCAATAATTAATGTTCCTATTAAAAAAATCCCTGCGCATGTAGCAACGATATAAATTGATGTTTTTTTATCAATTAATAGGATGCCAGAATAAACCATACTTAGATAAATCAAAAAAGAAACAAACATGAACGCAATAAATTGTACTGTGTATTTTTTTGTTTTATTCATCTTCATTTCCCATTTTTATAACTTCTCTTATCACGATTACAAGTGACGTTAGCACTCCAAAAAGCGATAGCCCAATTGTCCACCAAGGTGTTTTTGAGTTATATCTTACGTCTAAATACGTTCCCAACCATGTAAAAAGAGCGATTATTGCCCCCATTTGGATTCCTAACGAAGAAAAACGTACAAATTTTGATTGATTTTTTTTTGAATTTGATGGCTCCACGAATTAATAGATTACGTCATCTACTTCATTCTCTTGCGCCAAACTTGAAGATTTAAACACGTTATTTGATCCAGTAATCATTTTACAAGCCCCTAAGAAAAATGCGCCTTCTTCGATATGTAATTTAACGGTGTGAATATCGCCATTAACTTTTGCTTGTTCTCGTAAAATTAATAACCCTTCAATTTCCAATTTACCTTCAATTTTCCCTTCAATATCGGCTTCTTGACAATTCAAATTCCCTTTTAAAAAACCATTTTCGCCAATTACAACTTTCGAAGATGTTGTAATATTTCCAATTACTTCGCCATCAATCCGAATGTTCGATTCCGAAATTAAGTCCCCTATTATTTTTGTTCCTTCAACAATTCGATTTAATCTATCAGGGCCCTCAAACTGTGTTTTTTCTTTTCTCTTCAACATGATTAATAAAATTCATCATAAAAAATCTCATATTCTGCAAGTTTGTTTGTTTCGAACAGAATTTTCATATTTTCCTGAGTAATGATTAAAATTTTTGATTTTTGCATTTCCAACAAATATTTTCTTGTTGCTTTAAATGTTCTCACATATTCAACTGCTTTCATATCGTTTTTAAATTCTTGAATCAAGATGATGCTCTGGTCTTCACCATAAATTTTTGAACTTACTTTCAATTTATCTCGACTGAAGAATTCTCTATTAAAATCTGACACTTTCGATTTTCCCGTTGTTGAGCTCTCATTTTTATCCAAAAACACGATAACCCATTGTTCTATTTCATCATTAAACGTATATGGTGTTTTATCTGTAAAATCTGAAATAACGTTTTTAGAATAACCATTTTGAATTATATCAATCATTTCCTTGGCTCTTGCCTCTTCATCTGTTTTAGGATATTCTGCAATTAGCTGATTCAATGTTGGCAATAACTCTTGCTTATTATCCGTTGTCTGCCCCATACACATTGCTTTTAACAACATATATTTTGCTCTGAATTTATTGTCTTTTTCGTTTTCAATTACAAAATCAGCTTTTGCTAAAACCGGAAAATAAAGTCCTTTATTATATCTTTCTAAGATTACAATGTATTCCTGTTCAGCAAGCGCTTCACGCTCTTTTCTTTTCACAAAGAAGTCAGGGTCTCTCAGATAATTGGCGTAATCTGAGTCTGGGTATTTAGTAAGAATATGATTTTTATTTTCCAAGGCCCCATCAGGATTTGTTCCATCAAAAATTTTGAATAGTTGATATGCTGAAGACATATCATAAAGCCCTTCTATATTTTTTGATCGAACAGCATTAAATTGAGTTTTAGCCAAATCCAACTCATTTAATTGTTCTTTATAGATTATTCCAGCGTTATATAAGGCTTCTAATAATCTGCCATTTGATGCGATAAGAGAAGAATCTGTCAGTGGAATATCATTCAAGAGTAATTCAACGCTTAAAGTGTCTTCTATCACTTCAGTAATATTTTTATCCTCTATTACCAATGAATCCTCAACATTTTCCGTAATTGCAAATACTGCTGTTTTATCAGTACGACGCCAATTATCTTCATTTTCTCTTGTGCCCCATAATTTTCGGAACTCATCAAATCCATCACCTCTTGTTTTGGCATTATTAAAATACCATTTACTTCCATTACCGCCGTTATCAGCGAAATTATTTTGATTTTGTTGTAATTCTCTCAAGCGTTCAGCTTCTCTTTTCTTCCTATTAGCCTCATCTGCTTTCTTTTGCTTAATTACATTTTCAATAAATTTGATGCGATCCTCATCTGATAATTGAGCAATTCGTTGAACACTATCCTCAAAATTAGCAGTTTCGACTGCTGCCACAAGATCCGCCAATTTTAAAGCTTTATTTCTAACGCCTTCTGCGTTTGGATAATCATCTGCAATCACAGTAGCACACGAGTCATAATATTTCTGAGCTTTAACGTAATCTCTGTCTGCGAAAGACATATTTCCCAGTTTTTCATAGGACATTCCTTTTTGCCGCGTATTGGATACTGAATAAAAAGCAGATTGCGTCAAATATTCAATTGCCTGAGGTTTGTTATTCTTTTGCAATTCGATATCCGCCAAAGCATAATAAATTTGATCTTTGTATGCCGAATTTTTAGCATCACGCAACATTTTCAATAGCTCCTTTCTAACTTTCTCATCACCCCCCATAAAAGCGCGTTTCAATCGTGCATTAAAATGCATTTCATAAGGAGCAGTATATTTCAAGGTTGCGCTATAATGTTCTTTTGCAGCTTCACGGTTACCAATTGATTCATACAACTGCGCCATCACAAAATGTACGCGTGATTTATCTGTTTTCTTTTTAGCAAATTTCAAAGACGCATCAAGGAATTTTATTGCATCTTGAGGGTTTTGTTTACGTAAAGCATATTCTGCTTTCGTTTTTTCAAAATCAAAACGGATTGATTTTGGGACTGTTGCTACAGCTTCTTCTTTTTTGTCTTTTTTGGACGATTTTTTCTTCGGTGCCTTCGTATTTTCAGAGCCTGCTTCTTGATTTTCTATTGCTTTATCTAAATTGGCAATATTAAACCCAGCTTCAGTAAGCTTTCCCATTTCAATATTCGTCTTTGCCATCCACAATTCCCCAATGTAAATAGAAGGATCGTTAGAATAAAACTTTTTCACGAACATGAAACTTTTCATTGCCGCTTCATAATCCCTCCTGTAAAAACTAGCAATTCCTATCGTAGTCCAATTTTCATCAATCCATCGATTATGTTCTTCTTTTTTTTGGGAAGGCTTATCGTTACTCGGCATGCTATGACGCTGGATAACCTTTGTACATTTAACAATAGCAGTATCAATAGCGGGATATAGCCCGACAACTTGTTCCTCATTCGGTAATGGGTCAATAGCTAAAATTGAATAATAATCCTCTTGTTTTGAGCCACTGAAAGATGTCATTGATTGACGAATCAATTCTGTCGCATTAAAATAGCCGTTATAATGAGCTGTTAAACCATGAAAAGAGCGATTTACTAACGTATTTTTTTCAGTCGAGCATGCTCCTGCCATTAATAATAGCAAAAATATGACAACTAATTTTCGAAACGTTAAAACCATGAGTAAACTATAATTAAACTGTTATTGCGCAACAATAACTCATAAATGGCGCATTTATTTTAAATTTTATTCAAACAATGTTCTTTTAAGCAATATTTGTAAATACTTGCTGAATATCATCATCGTCTTCAATTTTGTCAAGCATTTTTTCAATATCTGCTAATTGTTCTTCGGTTAATTCAATAGGTGAAGTTGGAATTCTCTGCAGATTCGATTTTTGAACCTCAATATTCAAATCTTCTAATCCTTTTGAAAGTGTTCCAAAGGATGTATAATCCCCATAAACGAAAATTTTATCGTCCACTACTTCAATTTCTTCACAACCCGCATCGATTAATTCCAGCTCTAATTCTTCTGGATCAATTGAATCTGTTTTGTTAATTTCAAACACTGATTTTCGGTTAAACATGAATTCGAGTTGACCATTTGGAACAACAGTTCCTCCAGATTTATTGAAATACGATTTTACATTTGCTACGGTTCTAGTTGAATTATCTGTTGCACATTCAACAACAACTAAAACTCCATGAAGTCCTTTTCCTTCATAAATAACTTCAGTAAAAGAACTAATATCTTTTTGAGCAGCTCTTTTTACGGCGGCTTCGATATTGTCTTTTGGCATATTTTCAGACTTTGCATTCTGAATTGCCGTGCGCAGTTTCGCATTAGTTGCAGGATCATCTCCACCCTCCTTAGCTGCCATCGTAATGGCTTTCCCTAATTTCGGAAACAATTTAGACATTTTGTCCCAACGTTTTTCTTTGGATGCTCTTCGGTATTCAAACGCTCTTCCCATATTCAATAAAAATTTAGCATGTAAAAATAGAAAATTTAATGTTAATCAAAGCTAACAACTTCAAAACGATTTAATTGTTGTTAATTTAACAAATTGAATAGAAAATATACATTTTCTAACAATGCTCTTTTGATTTGCAATTGTTACATTTGTGATGTTAAGTTAACGTGAACATGAAAACAATATTAATTCTAGGTGCTGGACTTTCAGCATCGTCTTTGATTCGATATTTATTAGAAAATTCTAATACTTATAATTGGAAAATAAGAATTGTCGACCAAGATTTAGATCTCGTTAACAGAAAAATAAACGGTCATCCAAATGCTATTGCTCTATCTTTTAATGCGTTAGATTCTTTAGAACGTCAACCAGAAATAAAAAAAGCTGATCTTGTTATTTCGATGCTCCCTGCTCGTTTTCATGTGGATGTAGCAAAGGATTGTATAGCTTTAAAAACGAACCTCATTACGCCTTCTTATATTTCGCAAGAAATGAAAGAATTAGATGAACAAGCAAAAGCAGCAGGAATAATCATCATGAATGAAATCGGCGTTGATCCGGGAATAGACCACATGAGTGCGATGAAAATCATTCATGCAATTCAAGCAAAAGGAGCAATAGTTACTTCTTTTAAATCTTTTTGTGGTGGATTAATGGCTCCGGAAAGTGATAACAATCCATGGAATTATAAATTTACTTGGAACCCAAGAAATGTCGTACTTGCTGGACAAGGAGGAGCATCTTGTTTTATAGATCATAACGAATACAAATACATTCCTTACAATCGATTGTTTGGTCGCTTATTCACAACTGGAATAGAAGGATATGGTGAATTTGATGGATACGCTAATCGTGATTCACTTTCCTACAGAAAAACATACGGATTAGAAACGATTCCAACAATTTTCCGGGGGACACTACGTCGACCAGGATTTTGTCCAGCATGGAATGTTTTTATTGAATTAGGAATGACAGATAATTCTTATAAAATGGAGAATTCAGAATTTTTAACTCCAAGATCTTTCTTAAATGCATTTTTACCTTACAGACCATATCGATCTGTTGAAGACAAATTCAGGGATTTTTTAAGAGAAGATAGACTAGACCTATTCGAAAAATTCGAATGGTTAGATATTTTTGACGGAACAACAAAATTGGATGTTAAAGATGCATCTCCAGCACAATTATTAGAAAAACTTCTCGTTGGAAAATGGGTTTTAGAACCTGCTGATAAAGATATGCTCGTGATGTATCACGAATTCGAATATGAATTTCATGGAGAACATCATTCAATCACTTCTTCAATGGTAAATATTGGGGAAGACCACACATTTACTTCCATGTCAAATACTGTTGGATTGCCAGTTGCCATTGCATCAAAAATGATATTGAACGGTGAATTAACGATAAAAGGTGTTACACTTCCAATTCAACCTGAAGTTTACAATCCTATTTTGGCGGAATTGGAAACTTTTGATATACGATTTATTGAAAAGGAAGTTCAATTGGATTGTAAAATATAATAAATAATTCCCGACTTATTTAACAATCTTTATAAATCCTGAATTCATAATCCTGAATTCTCTGTATCTTTGCTTTTTCAATTGAATTATCACGATGTCAAAAGCAAAATATACCGTTACTGCAGCACTTCCTTATGCAAACGGACCTTTACATTTAGGTCATGTTGCAGGTGTTTATCTTCCTGCCGATATTTTTGTTCGCTTTTTAAGAATGAACGATCACGATGTTGCATTTATATGTGGTAGTGATGAACATGGAGCTGCAATTACATTACGTGCAAAAAAAGAAGGGATTACTCCACAAGAAATTGTAGATAAATACAACTCAATAATTAGTAAAGCTTTTACAGATTTCGATATTTCATTTGATATTTTTCACAGAACTTCTTCTGAAATTCACCATAAAACATCACAAGATTTCTTTTTAAAGTTATATGAAAAAGGAAAGTTTACAGAAGAAACATCGGAACAATACTACGACGAAGAATACGAACAATTTTTAGCAGATAGATATATTACGGGCGAATGTCCCAAGTGTCAAAATCCTAGCGCATATGGTGATCAATGTGAAAAATGTGGGAGCGATTTAAGTCCAACAGAATTGATCAATCCAACTTCTACTTTAAGCGGTAAAACACCTGTTTTGAGAACAACTTCTCATTGGTATTTACCGATGGCGAATCATGAAGATTGGTTGAGAGATTGGATAAAAGAAGGAAAACTAGATGGGATTCAACAACACGACCCAAAACCTTGGAGAAATCAAGTAATTGGACAATGTATGTCATGGATTGATGGAGGTTTGCATTCGAGAGCAATGACGCGCGATTTGGATTGGGGTGTAAAAGTTCCGCTTCCAAATGCAGAAGGAAAAGTGTTATATGTATGGTTGGATGCACCGATTGGTTACATTTCGGCAACGAAACAATATGCACTTGACAACAATAAAAACTGGGAAGATTACTGGAGTGGTGATAGAAAACTGATTCATTTCATTGGGAAGGATAACATTGTTTTTCATGCTGTTATTTTTCCAATAATTTTAAAAGATCACGGAGATTTAATTTTGCCAGACAATGTTCCAGCCTATGAATTTTTGAATTTAGAAGGTGATAAATTTTCCACTTCTAGAAATTGGGCAGTTTGGTTGCATGAATATATTGCAGCATATCCAGGAAGAGAAGATGAATTGAAATATGTGTTGACTTCCATTGCTCCTGAAACAAAAGATTCAGAATTTACGTGGAAAGAATACCAAACTCGAATCAACAGTGAATTGGCGGATATTCTTGGCAATTTCGTGAATCGCGCTTTAGTTTTAACCCAAAAATATTACGAGGGAAAAGTTCCTGAACGAGGTGAATTGACAGAAGAAGATCAACTCGTTTTGGATGAAATAAACGAAATTCCAAAGCGAATTAGCAAACTCGTGTATGCATACAAATTGCGTGATGCGCAAGCTGAAGCAATGAATCTCGCCCGACTTGGTAACAAATATTTGGCCGATCAAGAACCATGGAAAGTTGTAAAAGTTGACCCGAAAAGAGTTGAGACAGTAATGAATATTGCCCTTCAAATCACTGCCAATCTAAGTGTTATTTTGCAACCATTTTTACCGGCGACAGCAGCTAAATTATCGAATTTCTTGAATTTTAAAAGTACGTATTGGGAAGATGCTGGGAATGGAAATTTGTTGAAAGTTGGTGATAAAACAAATACACCAGAAATCTTATTCCAAAAAATAGAAGACACATTGGTTGAAGAAGAGGTAAAGAAATTGAAAAATACAGACAGTATGGAATCAAAATTTGAGGTTCAAAAAGAAGAGGTAACATTTGATGATTTCACAAAAATGGATATTCGTTTAGGAACTATTCTTGAGGCCGAAAAAGTTGAAAAAGCAGATAAATTATTGAAATTACTTGTAGATACAGGATTGGATAAAAGAACAATCGTTTCAGGAATTGCTGAACATTATTCGCCAGAAGAAATCATTGGTAAAACAGTTCAAGTTTTGATGAATTTAGCTCCCAGAAAAATCAAAGGAATTGAATCAAAAGGAATGATTTTAATGGCTGAAGAAGCAGATGGAAAATTAAGCTTTATGTCACCTGAAAAAGGGTTTGAGGCTGGTTGTGGAATACATTGAAATAATTGCTAGTTGCCAATTACTAGTTGCTAATTGCTAATTGTAAAATGGAAGATTTGAAAAGTTATGCCGAGCTTCAAAATTATTTCAATAATGACGCATTTGTTTTAAAAACACAACAACAAATTTCAAAGGATTTCGCAAAATTCAATTTGTTTTTTACGGATTCATTTGAAACCAACCCATTCTCCAAGGAAGAAATTGAAACACAAATTGCAAATCAACTTGTTGATATAATGAAACAAGGGGAAACACGTTTATTGCAATTGTTATATACGATTGATGTTGCCGAAAAAGACTTTCTTCACTTAACTACTCAACCTAATTTCGTGCAAGAGTTAGCGCACAAAGTACTTTATCGAGAAGCGTATAAAGTGTATTTGAGAATGAAATTTAGCTCTTATACCGATTGAGTTTTGCTTACCGATAGAAATCGATAGCCTACTATATCAGCATAACACCAAAAAAAATTATCCCGGCAAAATAACAGATGACTTGGTCTTAAACCCAATTTTTTGTCTTGTCACCTGATCTTGTTGCTTTTTATCCTTTTCCAATAAAAAATTTATCGCACTATAAACGTCTGAAAACTTCCCGTTTAATTCCTTCAGTTTTTCATTCAATTCTTGATAAGTAAGAGCATATTGCCTAATATTTACAAATGTCCGCATGATTGAAATATTTATATCAACAGCCTTTTCTGAATGAAGAACAGAACTAAGCATTGCAACACCTTGTTCAGTAAATGCAAAAGGCAAATAGCGTGTCCCGCCATGAAAATTTGAGGCACCAATTTGGCACCTCAAGTTTTCAAACTCAATCTCCGTTAACTCAAACATAAAATCTAAAGAGAAACGTGAAATATTTCTTCGGACAGCTCTCTTTAAATTCTTAGTTTCCGTTTCATACAACTCAGCTAAATCATAGTCCATCATGACTTTTAATCCTCTAATCGTATGTATTTTTTCTTGTATTATTTGTTCATTCATTGTTATGTAATTTAACTAACTCTCTTGAATTTAATAAAAAAGTTCACTTCTTAAAAGTGATTTTTAGGTCTTTTTCATATTATTTTAAACTTTAATAACCGTTTTCAGGCAAATTATTTCGACTTTTTAGCAGCTTCCCTTGTGGAATTTGTCTAAATTTGCTATTCCGTAAATGAGTAAAAATACCATGGATAAAGTATCTTATGTTGGGAATGCAGACGTGACGGCCATTGATCATCTTTACAAAATGTATCAGCAAGACCCTGAAAGTGTTGATATTGGCTGGAAGAAATTCTTTGAAGGCTTCGATTTCGCTAAAACAAATTACGAAGATAGTGGAGAAATTACCTTCGGTGCTGCCGATGGTGGGCCTGAAAATTTTCAAAAAGAATTCAAAGTAATTAATTTGATTAATGGTTACAGAAACCGTGGTCATTTATTTACGAAGACGAATCCTGTTCGCGAACGTAGAAAATACTCCCCTACTTTAGATATCGAAAATTTCGGTTTAGATGTTTCTGACATAAACACTGTTTTTCAAGCTGGAGAAGAAATTGGAATTGGTGCAGCTTCTTTAGGTGATATTATTCATCATTTAGAATTGACTTATTGTCAATCAATTGGTATCGAATTCGTGTACATGCGTGATCCAGATAGAATTGATTGGTTCAAAAATAAAATTGAGATTAAAAATCGACCTGTTTTTGATAAAGCACGAAAATTAAATATTTACAAAAAACTAAATGAAGCGTCTAATTTTGAAGCTTTTTTAGGTAAAAAATTCGTTGGTCAAAAACGTTTTTCAATTGAAGGTGGCGAAGCATTAATTCCAGCCTTGGATGCATTAGTTCAAAAAGGATCTGAATTAGGTGTTGAATATTTTGTGATGGGAATGTCACACCGGGGAAGATTAAACACACTAACTAACATTTTTGAAAAAAGACCGAAAGATATTTTTGCAGAATTTGAAGGAAAAGAGTTTGATTCAATCGAATATTTTGATGGAGATGTTAAATATCATCAAGGCTTTACCTCCAATGTTACTTTAGCAAACGGGAAAAAAATTGGGTTGACACTGTCACCTAATCCTTCGCATTTAGAAGCAGTAAATACGGTGGTTGAAGGAATTGCAAGAGCGAAAGTTGATCATATTCTTCACGACGAAAGCAAAATTTGTCCTGTTTTAATTCACGGTGATGCTGCAATTGCTGGTCAAGGAATTGTTTACGAAACGATTCAAATGGCGCAATTAGATGGATATAGAGCAGGTGGAACTGTGCACATTGTTGTGAATAACCAAGTAGGTTTTACTACAAATTATCTAGATGGGCGTTCATCAACTTATTGCACAGATGTTGCTAAAACGACACTTTGTCCTGTTTTTCATGTGAATGGAGATGATATTGAAGCTGTTGTTCAAACAATTGAAATTGCGATGGAATACCGTCAAAAGTTCAACCGTGATATCTTCATAGATTTACTGTGCTACAGAAAATATGGTCACAATGAAGGTGACGAACCGAAATTTACACAACCAAACTTATATAACTTAATTGCAAAACACCCAAATCCAAAAGAAATTTATTTCTCTCAATTGGAAGCCGAAGGGGTTATGACAAGTGCTGAAGCAAAACAAGTTGAATCGGATTATAACGACTATTTAGAACTTGAGTTTGACATCTCACATCAAAACGATAAAGCATTAGTGCACGATTTCTTAAGCCAAACTTGGGAAGGTTTCCGTCATGGAAAATCAATTGATTTTGAAAAATCTCCTGAAACAGGCGTTGACAAAAAGAAATTGCTTGAACTTGGAATTAAACTTTCAACCTTACCTGAAGGGAAAAAATATTTTAGAAAAATTGCTAAAATATTTGAAGATCGTTTAAATGCCATAAAATCTGATAAATTAGACTGGGGTTCTGCTGAAATGTTAGCATATGCAACATTATTAGACGAAGGGCATCCTGTTCGTATTTCAGGTCAAGATGTTGAACGAGGTACTTTTTCTCACCGTCACGCAGTTGTAATAACAGAAGATACAGAAGAAGAAATCGAAACATTGAACATGCTTTCAGATAAGCAAGCTAAATTCTCTATTTACAATTCGCACTTGTCTGAGTATGGTGTTTTAGGATTTGAATATGGTTACTCTTTAGCAACTCCTAAAGCATTGACTATTTGGGAAGCGCAATTTGGTGATTTCTTCAATGGTGCGCAAATTATGATTGACCAATTTATATCTGCTGGTGAAGACAAATGGGCTACTCAAAGTGGTTTAGTAATGCTTTTACCTCATGGTTATGAAGGACAAGGAGCTGAGCATTCAAGTGGAAGAATGGAACGTTTTTTACAACAATGTGCAGACAATAATATGCAAATTGTAAATACATCAACTCCTGCAAATCATTTTCACTTATTACGTCGTCAATTGAAACGCGATTTCAGAAAGCCGCTTATTGTATTTTCTCCTAAAATGTTATTACGTTATCCAAGCGCTGTATCATCTTTAGATGAAATGGCAAAAGGATGTTTCCAAGAAGTGATTGACGATTCAAAAGCAAAAGTTGAGAATGTTGATACACTTGTTTTCTGTTCAGGTAAATTCTACTATGAAATGTCGGAAAAAGCTGCTGAAATGGGAGTTGACAATATGGCATTTATTCGTTTAGAACAAATTTATCCTTTACCAAAGACACAAATAGATGCAATCATAGCGAAATATAAAAATGGTACAAACATTCTTTGGGCACAAGAAGAACCATCAAATATGGGTGCTTGGACATACATTGCAATGTCGATGAGAAACATTCCATTTATTGGTGTTTGTCGACCTGGAACTGCTGCATGTGCTGAAGGATCCAAAAAATTACATGAGAAAAGATTGAAACAATTGTTTGCGGATCTATTCCATTATGCAAAAGTTAAAGCTTAATAATTAGCTATAAAATTTTAAAATAGACCACTATGTCAGTATTAGAAATGAAAGTACCAAGCCCAGGAGAATCAATCTCTGAAGTGGAAATAGCACAATGGCTTGTTGCTGATGGTGATTATGTAGAGAAAGACCAGGCAATTGCCGAAGTTGATTCTGATAAAGCAACATTAGAACTTCCTGCGGAAGATAGCGGGATTATAACATTTAAAGCCGCCGAGGGAGATGTAGTAAAAGTTGGTCAAGTTGTGTGTTTAATCGACACATCTGCTAAACGACCTGCCACTTCGACACCTTCAACCCCTTCGACCCCTTCGACAGGCTCAGGGGCCAAAGAGGTAAAAGATGTTGTTGCTCCTGTTGCTGAAAAAGCAGCGGCTCCAAATCCAGATCCAATCAAAAAAGAAGTTTCTTATGCTTCTGGTACTCCTTCAGTTGCTGCTGCAAAAATAATGTCTGAAAATGGCGTTTCAGCAAATCAATTGAATGGTACTGGTAAAGATGGTCGCATAACGAAACAAGATGTTGTTGCGGCAATGTCTGCTGGTTTTTCAGCTACAGATGCTCAAGGTTGGGGCGGTACGCGTGACCAATCTCGTGAGAAAATGTCCATGATGCGTCGTAAGATTGCAGAACGTTTGGTTGCTGTGAAAAATGAAACAGCGATGTTGACTACCTTCAACGAAGTGGATATGAAACCAATCATGGATCTTCGTGCCAAATACAAAGATGCATTTGCAAAACACCATGAAGTGAATTTAGGATTTATGTCTTTCTTCACAAAAGCGGTTACAGAAGCATTGAATTTATTCCCTTCTGTTAATGGACAAATTGAAGGAAACGAAATGATTTTGCACAATTATGCAGATATAGGAATTGCTGTTTCTTCGCCAAAAGGATTAATGGTTCCTGTTGTTAGAAATGCAGAACAAATGTCGTTGGCTGAAATTGAACGTGAAATTAAACGTCTTGCAATCAAAGCAAGAGATGGGAAAATTACTCCAGATGATATGACTGGTGGAACCTTCACTATCACAAATGGTGGAGTATTTGGTTCTATGTTATCTACACCAATTATCAATCCTCCTCAATCTGCTATATTAGGAATGCACAATATTGTTGAACGTCCGGTTGCAATCAATGGGAAAGTTGAAATCCGACCAATCATGTACGTGGCGCTTTCTTATGACCACAGAATCATCGATGGAAAGGAATCAGTTGGATTCTTGGTAAAAGTAAAAGAAATGTTAGAAAATCCTGAAAGAATGCTGTTTGGAGCGAAAGATCCTTATGCAGTTTTATTGGGGTTGTAAGCCGATTTAATATTCCATTTTAAACCGGTCACTGAGCTTGTCACAGTGCCGGTTTTTTTTATTGCAAAAATAAAGGATAAAACCAATATTTTTCCTTAAATTCAATAAAGCAATTTTTATATAAACACGTGATATATTCATCATTCAAACATTCCCCTCCATCGGAGGGGTATCAACCGGAGGTTGACGGGGTGGATTACATTAACAACCAGCAAAGCGACGTTGAAACTTATCCTCCCCAAAATTTTTCTGTAATCCTAGATCCTAGATCTTTATATACGAAAACCATGCGTATAAAAGGCTCTGTACTTAAGTCACCCATTATCCAAGAATTACCCCAAAACGCTGAACTATTAAAAAGAGCTAGAGAACTTAGACAAGCTAGAAATCTACCTGAAGTTCTTTTCTGGATGCAAGTAACAAAAGGAAGATTTCATCAAATCGATTTTGATAGACAAAAAGTGATTGGAAACTATATTGTAGATTTTTATGTCAAACGGTTACGATTAATTATTGAAATTGATGGGTCTAGTCATATCGGGAAAGAAGTGTACGACAGTAAAAGGCAATATTATCTAGAAAGTTTGGGGTTAAGAGTTTATCGAATTAGTGCAAGTGATATTAAGTACAGATTAGGGTTTGTGTTGAAGGAATTAGAGGAATATATAGTTGGGAATTATGCAATAGGGGAAGACGGAGTTTAGTTGATTTGAGCAGGTAGTATGACAATAATATTGTCTTACAAGAATTTCCACCCCGTCAGCCTTTGGCCGACACCCCTCCGGTGGAGGGGAATAAATAAAAAAGCCGACTCAAAGAATCGGCTTAATAAAAAATAGTGTTCTAACAATTTAAAACTCAAAAGTTTCCATGAACTTAGTAGTAAAATTACCTTTTCTGAAATCTGGGTTATCCATTAATTTCTGATGAAAAGGAATAGTTGTTTTTACACCTTCAATAATGTACTCATCTAATGCTCGCTTCATTTTAAGAATCGCTTCTTCACGTGTTTGAGCAACGCAAATTAACTTTCCGATCATAGAGTCATAATTAGATGGAATCGTGTATCCTGCATAAGCATGCGTATCAATACGAACACCGTGTCCACCTGGTGAATGATAAGAAGTTATTTTTCCTGGTGACGGACGGAAATCATTAAATGGATCTTCCGCGTTTATGCGGCATTGAATCGCATGTAAATGCGGATAATAATTTTTTCCTGAGATTTTTTCTCCAGCAGCCAATTTAATTTGCTCTTTGATTAAATCATAATCAATAACTTCTTCGGTAATAGTATGCTCAACTTGAATACGTGTATTCATTTCCATGAAATAGAAATCTCTGT
>Ga0209190_1001454_pt1 | contig 16550 bp, 12 predicted proteins | sample M_140205_XF_Meta_FD_187315 | JGI IMG/M metagenome (GOLD analysis project Ga0209190, IMG submission 187315) | Freshwater microbial communities from Lake Montjoie, Canada to study carbon cycling - M_140205_XF_MetaG (SPAdes) (version 2) | ecosystem: Environmental > Aquatic > Freshwater > Lake... | reverse complement strand
GTTCAGTGGGCACGCCGTTCTACGCGGGGTTGCTGACGTATCTGCACACCGTGAAGCGCATAGGCGCCGACGCCTCGTTCAAATCATTGCTGGCCTCGGGCTAATTGCAACAGTTCTCTACTGGAGACTTCTCGCCGGCATCCCATTCACATTTGGATGGCCAGATATTCATCTCTCATCAGAGATGCAGCAACTCCTCCCCGGAGTGGCTCTCATCATCGTGCTCGGTGCTGTGCTCGTGGTTCCTCTTCTCTCTGCAGGCAAGTCGCCGCACATCATGTATCGACCGAGCGAGATCCCGATCACTCTCGACGATGTAGTCGGCCTAGGCGTTGTCAAAGAAGAAGTCGTAAAGACCCTGAACCTCTTTCTTGCGTTTAGAACTTTTAGGGACCGCATGGGTGGTAATCCGCGCCGTGCGATTCTCTTCGAGGGCCCACCTGGTACTGGTAAGACCTACATGGCTAAGGCAATGGCTCGTGAGGCGGGAGTGCCATTCCTATACGTATCCGCTAGCTCATTTCAGTCGATGTACTACGGCCAGACAAACCGCAAAATTAGATCTTTCTTCCGCAAGCTCCGCACCATCGCGCGTCGTGAAGGAGGAGCGATCGGATTCATTGAAGAGATTGATGCCATTGCTGCATCGCGCAGCGGCGTGCGGTCGAGATCAACTGAAGGCACAAGCGGTGCGCATAGCAGCGACTCCTCGGGTATCGAGAGATCAACTATGTCTGAGGGAATCAGTGGCGTTGTTAACGAACTCCTGGTCCAGATGCAGTCATTTGACGAGCCCACTATCGGCAGTCGTATGCGGGGTGCGGTTATTGATCTTGTCAACAGGATGCTCCCCGAGATGAAGCAGTTTAAGAAGCGTCCTCCAGTCTCTTCAAACATTCTCGTTATCGGTGCCACCAACCGGGCTGCAGATTTAGATCCAGCGTTGCTGCGACCTGGGCGCTTCGATCGCTCCATTTCATTCGACCTGCCAAGCCGCAGCGGACGGCGCGAGATCATTGACTATTACCTTCATCGCAAGGCTCATGTGCCTGAGTTGGATCGTGAGGATCGCCGCGATCAGCTCGCAGCGATCACTCTTGGCTACTCGCCGGTGATGATCGAGCATCTATTTGATGAAGCTCTTGTCTGGGCACTGCGATCTAATCGCGAGTCGATGGATTGGACCGATGTTCATCAGGCCAAGATGACCGAAGAGATCGGGTTAAAGCAGCCTGTCGAGTACACAGATGAAGATCGTCGAACGATCGCTACACACGAATCTGGGCATGCAGTAGTTGCCTACCTCGTAGGGGTTGGGCGCAAACTTGAGGTCCTTAGCATTGTGAAGCGAAAGGATGCGCTTGGACTACTTGCGCACTCTGATACTGAGGAACGTTTTACCCGTACTCGTACAGAGCTCATCGCTGCGATTCAAATCTCATTTGGTGGGATGACCGCTGAGGAACTCTTCTTCGGTGAGGCTGGAACCGGGCCAGGTGGCGACTTGGCATCTGCAACAAAAATCGCAGCACAGATGGTCGGATCCTTCGGGATGGCAGGGACCTTGGTCTCATTCGATGCTATTGAGCCTGGCCCTGTCTCTATGGGAATTGTGGGCAAGGTTCTCGCTAATGACGACGCTCGTAGAGCAGTTGAACGAATCCTCGATCGAGCCAAGGGCGATGTGCGGAGCTTGCTCGATGCAAACCGCGATCTTGTTGAGGCGTTACGAGACGAGCTTCTTCGTTTTGACGAGCTAGTCGGAGATGAAATTCTTAGTGTCCTCCATAAAGCGGAGGCCGCGCGTGAAAGGGGAAACAAATGATTATCAACTCGCCAGTGCATCCAGTACGTATTCGTTGTAGTGACCAAGGGGCTGCCTCTCTCGCATGGGATGCAGCGAACCAAGGCCTGCCAATTGTGCTGCTTGCGGATGGGAACCCAGTAATCGCTGGCCGACTCGCAGCGGAGCTAACCGCAGCCCGAGCCAGAGTTGTAGTGATGGTCGGGTCTCCTGATGACCCTGCGGTTCAGGCCGTTGTAGACCAGCTTGCTAAAGAACTCTTTGGCCACGACATCTAAGACGAGTCCCGTCTCCAAGGAGTAGTAGGCCAAGTCGGCTCGGGTAACCTCAGTACTTGGTAGCCAAGCGAAATCCTCGCACGGCACGCGAGGAGCCAGTTGAGCGCCGAGACCACCGATACCACCGAGATTACTGAGACCGGAGCAACGAAGAGCGAGATTGATCAGCGCGCTGAGCGGGATCTTGCGGCGCGCACTGCTGGTTGGCGCCTAATGGTCGAGGCAGTTCGCCCCCAAAAATGGTGGATTGTTGTTGGGGTTGCATCCGGGTTCATCTGGACACTGGCACGTCTAGCAGTACCTCAATTAGCTGCTCGGGCAGTAGATGACGGGATACGTGGAGACGACCTCCATTTGGTACTTCTCCTCACGCTCGCGATGCTTGCAGTTGGGGTAGTGCAGGCGCTCACCACTGGCCTTCGTCGGTACTGCGCGTTTCGTATCGCACTAAGAACCGAGACCGACCTCCGTACCCGTCTATTCGCCCACCTACAGCGCCTACATTTCGCGTTCCACGATGAGGCCCAGACTGGCCAGCTAATGGCTAGGGCTAATAGCGACCTTCAACAAATAAATACGGTGGTAATTCTTCTCCCGCTCACAGCGGCGAGCATGCTCACCATGATCGGCGTGCTCACCATCATGATGATGAAGAGCGTTGTCCTAGCAGTGCTAGCACTTGGCCTACTCCCGCTCTTGAATCGCGCGTCTACACGATTCTCATCGCGTATCACGCCCGCGAACCTTGCTCTACAGGAGGAACTCTCCGGTCTATCTGGAGTGGTCGAGGAGTCTTTGTCTGGCATTCGAATTCTCAAGGGCTTTGGTGCCGAGAGATTGCAGGTAAAGCGCTTAGACGACGCCGCCGATGGCGTGCTTAAGCAAGCATTGCGCGCGGCGAAACTACGCGCTGGCTTCATGCCCCTAATTGATCTGCTCCCGACCCTCTCATTGGTCGCGATTATTTGGTACGGCGGGCACTTGGTGTTAGACGGCCAATTGGAGATAGGCGACATTCTCGCCTACAACCTTTACGTATTGATGCTCATCTGGCCTCTGCGCATGGTCGGCATGCTGGTTGCGCAATCATCGAGGGCATCTGCAGCGGCTGGACGGATTCATGAAATTCTCTCGACCGATGTGGCTGTGGATGATCCACTAAATCCGATACCACTCCCAGATGGGCCAGGGAATCTTTTATTTGATGGGGTTTCTTTTGGTTATGGCCCTGGGCGCCTCGTCTTGGATGGCCTGGATATATCTATTACCGGTGGAGAGGCTGTTGCGATTGTCGGGGCAACAGGAAGCGGCAAGACAACGGTGGCGCGGCTCGTCCCGCGTTTCTATGACGTTGCTGCTGGGCGAGTCTCGATCGATGGAGTAGACGTACGCGATCTGCGAGTCAGCGAACTTCGAGATGCGGTTGGAATTGTTTTTGAGGACACCTTCTTATTCTCGGATTCGATTCGTCGTAACATTGCCTTCTCTGATCCCGGCGCCTCCATCGAGACTATTGAACGAGCAGCGCGCCTATCTGGTATTCACACTTTCATTCAGAGCCTTCCTCAGGGATACGAGACACTTATCGGAGAGCACGGATACTCCTTATCGGGTGGTCAGCGTCAGCGCATTGCAATCGCACGCGCCGTGTTACACGACCCGCGAGTACTGATCCTTGATGATGCAACATCTGCGGTTGACCCAAGTAAAGAGCATGAAATTCGAGCGGCACTCGCTGAAGTCATGGAGGGGCGTACGACTCTGATTATCGCCCATCGGCCAGCGACAATCGCGCTGGCCGATCGCGTAATTCTCCTAGATGGTGGGCGCTGTATCGCCTCGGGCACTCATGAGGAGTTGCTTGCTAGCAATGAGAGATATCGCGAGATACTCGCTCGCTCTGACTCCCCAGAGTCTTCGAGTCTGGAGGGATCCGAGTGAGGGGCGGGTGGGTCGAGTCGGGGCCGCTCGATGACGAGTCGCGCATAGACCGTGCAGCCGCAGGGAGAGTGGTGCTGCGTCTTGGAAGAATGCTTCGCCCACAACGTAGGGCGATACTGCGGGCAGTCTTTCTCCTCATTTTTCAGACAGCGGCGTTACTCGCCTCGCCCCTCGTCGTTCGTTACGCAGTTGATGCAGGGCTCGTCGGTAAAAGCGGACGGGCAATAAATATCGCAGCTGTGGTGTATTTGATTCTTGCAGTAACAAGCGCTCTGCTTGGCAGATCTGTCATCTGGGCTGTGAGCCGTATTGGTGAGGACTTCCTACGGTCGCTGAGAGCGCGTGTCTTTAGGCATCTCATTAATCTTGATCTTGGCTTCTTCGAACGTGAGAAGACCGGGCGCCTTGTCGCTCGCATGACCTCCGATATTGATGCATTGCAGGAGTTGGTTTCCCAAGGGCTAGTGATGTTCGTACAGAACGCTCTCATCTTCGTCGGCACCCTCGTGGTTATGAGCCTTCTCTCATGGCAACTAACTCTCTGCACAATTATTGTCGTGCCTCCGGTGATTTTTGCCAGCCTCTGGTTCCGCAAGCGATCTAATACTGCGTACCTCGAAGTGCGCGACCGCGTTGGCACCAACCTCTCAACGCTCCAAGAGGGGCTTGAGGGCGTGCGAGTCGTGCAGGCATTTGGGCGCGAGGGCGGGTTCATCGAGCGCTTCGAAGAGACGAACGAAGCGCAGTATGACGCAAATATCGCTACAGTAAATATCGCGACTCGATACTTTCCGTTCGTGGAATTTATAGGTGTTGTTGGGCTTGCAGTTGTTGTGGGTGCCGGTTCATACTTTGTGGACCGAAACATCCTCGAGGTCGGGACCGTGCTCGCGTTCGTGCTCTATCTCAACAACCTCTTTGAGCCGATTCAACAGTTAAGTCAGCTATACAACACGGTTCAGTCCGCTGCGGCGGCTCTTAACAAACTCTTCGGACTGCTTGATACTCCTAATTCTGTGCCAGAGAAGCCAGGGGCAATCGACCTGCCGCTGGCCGGAGCAATGATGGTCTCGGGAGTGGCCTTCGCCTACGGAGGTGGTCCCCCCGATACGGATGGCGTATCGCACCCGGTGGGGCCGATAGTTCTCAATGACGTCTCTATCACTGTTGCTGCGGGGGAGCGCGTCGCCCTTGTCGGGCCTACAGGGGCAGGGAAATCAACGCTCGCAAAACTCATGGCTCGCTTCTACGACCCAATCGAGGGTGATGTGAGTTTTGGCGGCGTCTCCCTGAGGGATGCAACTCGCAGATCACTAAGAGAGCGCATTGCAGTGGTGCCGCAAGAAGGGTTCTTGTTTGCGGGAACGGTGCGCGACAACATCCGCGTTGGGTCGCCGGAAGCAAGCGACGCCGATGTGGATGCTGCAGTCGATGCACTTGGGTTACGCGAGCACTTTGAGTCATTCCCTGAGGGGCTCGATACTGAGGTGCGCGAACGCGGCTCCCGCCTCTCTGCAGGCGAGAAGCAACTCGTCTCGCTTGCAAGAGCAGCACTCGCCGACCCGACAGTGTTGGTGCTCGATGAAGCAACATCTAATCTTGATCCCGGTACCGAGCTTGAGGTCGAGCGGGCGCTTGAGGCATTGACGCAGGGGAGAACTGTGATTGTTGTTGCGCACCGTCTCTCCACTGCGCAGCGCTGCGACCGCGTGGCAGTCGTTGCCGATGGTCAAATTCTCGAGATTGGCACGCATGATGATCTCGTCTCGCGAGGTGATGCATATGCAGCGCTATTCGCGGCTTGGACTAGAACCGAGTAATTAGTGCTGCGCTGTCTGTCCTCTATTGGAGGATGACTACAGGCTCTAGGCGATGTGCAAACCGCCTTAGGGTCTGCATGACGGCAACCCCAACTACGAGAATGATCACTGCATTGGCAAGCGCCCCTGCAGCGTCCCAGGCAAGTGATGTGCCTACATAGAAACCCCAATACCTCTGCAGCGTCTCGGAGAATGAGAGGCCGGGCTCCCAAGAGAGTGCTCCGCCATCTCTTACAAATGGCCAGAACCAGAGATTAAGAATCGCTCCGTATAAGAAACCCCAGACCCATCCATAGGCGGCGAGGAGAATTATCTCGACGCGCTTCTCCATCCGCTGCGTCACGATCCCCAGAAAACCAGCACCTGCTCCCATCCATCCGAGAGCAAGCATCTGGAACGGAAGCCACGGACCAATTCCCCCTGTTACCAAAGCGCTTACAGACATCGACGCAAGACCGAGGAGCATTCCAAAACGAGGGCCAAATGCAGCACCGGCGAGGATAATAAGAAAGAAGATTCCGCTTCCTCCCCCAGGTAAATCAAGTAGACGTAGTAGTCCTGAAGTTGCAGCAAGCACCCCAAGAATTGCGACAGTCGCGCCGTTCATCGTGCCTCGGCGAATCTCTAGTGCCAATGCTGCAAGGACAATTACTCCAACAAGCGCTGCAAGAAGTGGTGCATCCCCTGCGTGGGCGGAGTTCGGTAGCGCATCTTGGGGCAACCAGAACGGGTAGAGAAATGCTGCGATGCCGAGGAGTGTTATGAGCAGGTAGACAAGGCGTGGTCGTGAAGCGCCTAATCCGAGACTGCGGCGCTTGACTTCGGTCGTGGATGCCACACTCACTCTGCAATCACCATCTCTACCTCCTCAACGGTAAGGAATGGCGGCAAGACTCTTAGTACTTGAGGTGCAAACAGCGATCCAGATAGCACATGGCGTGCATCCCCCTCCGCGACTATCTCACCATCGCCGAGCACGGTCACCCGCGTAGCGCATCGAGCAGCGAGTTCAACATCGTGCGTAGCAAGCACAACTGCGCCCCCGCGTTCGGCATGGGAACGAACGCAGAGTTCTAATGCGGCACGCGATGCAGCATCCATTCCGCGTGTTGGCTCATCAAGGAGAAGAACCTCGGCACCACCAATTGCAACGGCTGCAATTGCAACGCGCTGCCTCTCACCGCCAGAGAGTCCTCGCGGATGGCGATGCTCAACCTCTCGCAGTCCGAGCGATTCAAGCCAGCAATCTATGGCACCTTCGTCGCGAGGCTTCCCAAGAAGGCGGAGCGTCTCTGCGAGTTCATCTCGCACTGTCGGTGCGAATAGGAGCGTGCCTGGGTCTTGGGGGACATACGCGATGCTTGAGTTCCCGACAATCTCTCCTGAAGTTGGAGAGATGAGGTTGCTAAGAGCACGAAGAAGAGTGGTCTTACCAGAGCCGTTTCGCCCTAGGAGTGCAATGACATCTCCTGCAGCAATCTCCATGCTGACTCCGTGCAGAACCCTTCGGCGGGAAATGTCGACTCGTAGATCCTTAGCCGAACGCAGGGTCTCGCCGCGCGCTGGACGATGATCGGCGGGAGCCTTGAGATCTACGCCAAGGCGCGTGGCCGTCGCACGTGCATCGCGTACAGTCAATGGCAATTCAGACCAACCGAGCGCGCGCCCTAAGCGAGTAACGCTCGGTGCGCCTGGGTAGCGGCCGATGACAGCCGCGGTTGCGTCGGGACCATCAGTTATTTCCCCACGAGACATAACGATTGCGCGGTCTGCGATTGGTGCTGCGCGCTCAAGCCTGTGCTCAGCAAGCAAGACCGTCGTCCCAAGGTCTGCATTGAGGCGCGCGAGCGCTGCCAGAACATCGTCTGCTCCCTGGGGATCTAGTTGCGATGTTGGTTCGTCCAAGACCAATACCGAGGGCGCTAACGCGAGCGCGCCAGCGATAGCGCATCGTTGGCGCTCGCCACCGGAGAGTGTCGCTGGGGATCTATCGCGAAGGTGAGCGATGCCTAGCGCATCGAGTACCTCCTCAACCCTGCGTCGCATCGAAGCCTCATCTAATCCAAGGTTTTCTAGAGCAAAGGCAACGTCATGCTCAACGCGGTCGACAACAAATTGCGCCTCAGGATCTTGATGTACAAACCCAACAATGTCTGCGAGGTCGCGAGGCAGATGGTCCCGAGTTGATCGGCCGCCCACGATCACCTCGCCGCCGAAGGTTCCACCAGTTGAGTGTGGAGCGAGGCCGTTGACACAGCGGAGGAGACTGCTCTTGCCCGACCCCGAGTCCCCCACAACAAGGAGTACCTCCCCCTCGGCGACGTTTAGGTCTACTCCGCTCAAGGCAGATGGTGAACCTGCAGCTGCGCCTGGGTATGAAAATGTTACTGAACGAAACTCAACTGTGCTCATGGTGTAACCAGTTCATTCGAGTGCGAATCAATGACTGATTCCCATGGCCTTCGAACCATCGGAGCAAGCAGTGGAATGAGTGCGATGACCGGGAGTAACCCAACCTGCGGCCACGCGAGAGGAGACGCGCTCCATGTAAGCGTGTCGTTGCCATAAATAGTTAGAACCCCAAGGGCTGCTGGCGCTATCCATGCAAGGGCGACCATGAGCGCGTCTGCTTTTGTGATGCGTCTGCGCCGGTACCTTGCTCGCGCTGTGGAGCGTGACGCAACCGCAACCGCTGCAATGATTAGCGCCCCGCCGCAGAGACTAAAGACCGCAGCGGAGTTCGTCGAACGGCCAATTAACGCTACAAAAGAAGCCGCTAAAGCCAATAAGCCTGCTAGTCCGAGCCACCCTGCGATGCGTTCTCCTCTGGCCGGTTCACCATGGGAGAAACCGCGCGAATCCATAGATTCAGCGAGCGATACTGCTCGCTCTAATCCGCGCTCAAGTACCGGAACCACTAGGCGCAAAGACCGTGCTCTACGCACGACGCGTCCGCCGGTCCGGGCTCTATCAGCCTCGCGAACAGCGTGCACAGACTCGATGGTCGAGGGAACAAATGCGAGAGCGACTGTTATAGCGATACCGGCCTCGTGGAATGCGCGCGGAGCAGACTGCACCAATTCATAGTGCGAGATAACCGCGTTGAGTGCTCCGAATACTGCCATCACGCCAATGATCGTAAAACCCGCGACTAGAGCATCGAGAATTACTCCAGTCTCTATTGTTCCTCCGAGCGTGAACCCGCCAAGAAGTTGGGGAAGTGTTGCCTCAGGTATAGAGAACAGAATCCTCTCGCCTGTGTGTGTAGTTAGAGCAGCGAGAACGACACGTATCAGCGAAAAGATGACGCCGAGAGCAAGAAGCGCTGGGAACGCGCGCTTAAACGGCCCGTCAACCGCATGTGTCTCTACTGCAAGCGCGCAGATGGAGACAATGATTGCGATGTAGACAGGGCTCGGCGCCAATTGAACGCTCATCGCTGCAGCGAGCGCCCAGCCGAGCCATGCAACGGCATGCCAACTAGAGCGCATGGCGTGCGCTTGCTTGATCTCTTGAGCCTCAGACAATTTTCTTCACCTGATGTTGATTCCTATTCTCGGACCCCACTAGGGTGCCTCTTTGACAGCGGTCGCGCACAACCCCGGACGGTTTGCGCGATTCTGACCCGGTTCCGCCGGGCCAGAGTGGGGAAAGCCGGTGAGAGACCGGCGCTGACCCGCAACTGTAAGCGAGAACCCCTCGGGGCCATCGTGAGCCAGAATGCCCGCCACTGTCCCCCGGTTTACCGGTGTTTCCTAGTGGAACTGCCCGTCATGCGGGCAGGTTGGTTTAGGCCTCGCGGAAATGGGCCTTGGAGGAAGTCATGGTTCTTCGTCGTATCTCGTTACCCCTATTTAGTGGCGCCCGCATTAAGGGCCTACTAGTGGTCTCTTCTTTGTTGGCCGGGTTGGCGGCCCCAGCATTCTCCCCTGCGGCCGCCGGTGCAGCCTGTGCGCCGGTCCCGTCTGCCGCCACATCCTCAATGAGGGTGGTTTCCTACGAGAGCAGTGCTCAGTCGGCAGCTGCGTGGTTGCGTCTTCAGCAACTCCCTGATGGCGGTTTTGAGATGGCCGATTTTCCTGGCTTCGAGACCCCGGATGCGATTCTGGCTCTGGCGGAGGCCGCCCAGACAACGAGCACTTGGTCGACCGCTGAGGCGAGAGCAGGCGTTGAGTCTGCGTCGAATTGCGGATTGACTGCACTCGACTGGATCGATGACTTCGCCGAGGCAGGCCTTGAAGCGGGTGATGCGGCGCGTATGGTGATTTTTGTTGGGGCTCCGTTAGGGCTCTCTAGCACTGCTTTTGATCCTGGTAATGATGGCAACCCGATAAATCTTAAAGAGATTATGGCTAGCGCAAAAAGTGGGGGTTCTTATGGAACCTTCGGAGGCACGCTCTGGGTTGCAACCGCTCTACGACTGCTAGGGGATCCAGTAGCGCGTGACACCGATACGTATATTCGTGCCGGCCAGCACACAGATGGATCATGGGATTTCTCAGGCGATTTAAGTACTGAGACTCCATCCGAAATCAATACAACTGCGCTCGCGATGATCGCCCTTGTGGCTTCCGGTGCGGGGCGCGACGACGCGGCCTTGCGTAACGCCCTTGGGTACCTTGCCTCTCGGCAACAGTCAGATGGAGGCTTTAGAGAAGCATTCAATGGCGATGAGGTAACCAATCCGAACGCGACAGCGCTAGCAATTCTCGCTATTACCGCTGCCGGGTGGGACCCCGATGATGACTTGTGGAGAGCTGCAGGACTAACCGGTTACGCCCCAGTCGTAAACGCTGCCTACGTGTCCCTGCGTGATGCACTACGCGCAAGCCAGACAGGGGATGGGAATTACGCAAGTCCGTATGACATTTATGGAGTAAATACCTTTGCTACTACCGGTGGAATACATGGGATGTTGGCGAACTGGATTGGCGAATCTTTTGCCCTGGCAAACGAGACTGTGACAACAACTACAACAACGATTCCTGTTGTTAATCTCCCTGTGGGAGCAACTCCAGAAGTGGCCGGTGGAAAACTCGCGAACACCGGCGGAGTGATATTCCCGCTCGGTTTGCTCGGTTTTATGTTACTTCTCTCTGGTGCGGCGCTAGTCCGCCTCAATAAGAGGCGGGTGAATGCTTAAGAATCTGCGCATAGGGCGTCTCGGTGTTGCTCTGGCGGCTGCGTTTGGAGCAGTGTCTTTCGCAACCCCGGTTGCATTCGCGGCTCCATCTCTCCATAGGGCCGCAGTTATTGTCGAGACCGGAAGCGGGACAAATCGTGTTGTAATTGAGTTCACAGAAGACTCAATTACAGGGATTGAAGCGCTACGTCGCGCAGGTGCTGAACCCGTTGTCTATTCATACTCAGGTGTCGGCGGCGCAGTCTGTCGACTCTTCGGAGTTGGGCGCGACTCGGGCGCCGATTGCCTCGGTGGAGCAGGTGGAGACGCGCGCTACTGGGCTTATTATCGATCCCCATCAGGTACGTCATCTTTTAAATACTCAAATGTCGGTGCTGGGAGTACAACGGTTCGCGATGGTGATGTGGAGGGCTGGCGATTTGGAACAGGTGGAGCACCAGCTTTTGTGAGCATCTCGACAATTCTCGGGGTCGAGACTTCAACAACAACCTCGACCACTGCAGCGCCGCCATCCGCTCCAAAAGACACCTCCAATACTCCAAGTTCTGGGAATGGAGCACCTATAACTTCGACGAACCCGATACTGGGCCCTTCGGGTCTTGGGTCTGAAGGAATTGATGACGCAACGATTGGTAGTGAAGGTGCAAGCGGTTTCTTGAATGGCTCGCAGGGCTCGAGCCCTAAAGATCGCTCTATAAGTGGGGTGCCTGCGGCAGCAGTGCTTAAAGCCCCAGTAAAACCATCGGGAAGTGGACCGGGTTCGCTAGTGCTTCTTGCCGTTGGTTTGTCGGGGCTCGCAGGGTGCGCAATCTGGGCACGTAAGGCGAGGGCTAGGGCAGCCTCGCGCTGATTAGCGAGAGAAGTGTAAGGGCGAGTCTGCTGGTCAAAGTGCGCCGCGCGCGCCCTCCTACTACCGTGACACCCTATGGCGAATAAGCGCAGACCAACTGCGACATCAGACTTCGGCGCGGGCCGACGTGAGAGCCATGACTCGAGCGCCTTTTACGAGCGCTTTAGTGCCCCAATTCTCTCGAGCGATGACACGATCAACGAATGCACCGTCGCTGATTCAATTATCTGTGGCGATGCTCGCGATATGTCAGCGGTACCGGATTCATCTGTTGCGCTTGTTATTACCTCGCCTCCTTATTTCGCCGGCAAGCAGTATGAACTAGAACTCGGTGAGGGTGGGATACCTGCTTCATATGTTGAGTACCTAGAGATGCTGCGAGATGTATTCGCAGAGTGCGAACGCGTGCTGCAGCCGGGGGGTCGAATGGCGGTTAATGTCGCCAATCTTGGCCGACGTCCATACCGCTCGCTAGCTGCGGATATAACAACAATTCTGCAGGATGATCTCGGGCTCTTGCTGCGCGGCGAGGTCGTGTGGGTTAAAGGGGAAGGCGCCTCGGGTTCGTGCGCGTGGGGATCTTTTCAGAGCGCTGCCAACCCAGTGCTCCGCGATCTATCCGAGCGCGTTTTACTCGCATCTAAGGGCCGATTTGATCGTGCCATTACACGCGCTAAGAGAGAGAAGCAGGGCCTACCGTTTGAGAACACAATCTCGCGTGAGGAGTTCATGGAGGCGACCCTAGATGTTTGGCGCATCGCCCCCGAGAGTGCAAAGCGCGTTGGCCACCCGGCGCCTTTCCCAATCGACCTTCCAGCTCGCCTCATACGCCTATATACGTATCGTGGAGATGTCGTGCTTGATCCATTTATGGGGTCAGGCACTACAGCGGTTGCGGCTGTGCGCAATGACCGCAGGTATCTAGGTTTTGAGATGGATCCGCAATACGTAGAGCTGGCCGAGAAGCGAGTCGCAGCGGCCAAAGAAGTTGGCCCAATAGACGCCCCGCCTGCCGCTGATCCGCTCTAATTTCCAGCCATTTTGTCATCGCGTCGTAACCTGAGCATGTGATCTCAGTCCTTGGCGCCGTGAGCAGTGAGAACGTCACCCTCATCGTGGCGTTCGGTGGAGGAATCATCTCTATTCTCTCTCCGTGCGTACTGCCGATGGTGCCTGGATATATCGCGCTTGTCACGGGGTTGGAGGTCTCAGACGTACGCGAAGGACGCGCACGCGATCTAGGCCGCATCGCTGCAATGACAGGTTGGTTTGCTCTCGGGTTCACAACGATCTTCGTATTACTTGGGCTAGCGGCGAGCACGATCGGTCAATCAGTCTTTGAAAATCAGGCACTACTCACACGCATCTCAGGTCTTCTGGTCTTTGTGATGGCGCTCTACCTTGCGGGTTCGCAACTCTTGATGGCCCCGCGCCTTTACGGCGAGTCACGCTTCCAGGTGCGTACCGGACAGTTTGGAATGTTCACCGCGCCAGTTGCGGGGGCAGCATTCGCCTTCGGTTGGTCACCATGCCTAGGGCCGATCATCGCTGCAGTATTCGGAGTCGCTGCGACTCAATCAGGCCCCCGAGCTATTGCTCTTTTGATCGCTTACTCAGCCGGAATGGCAGTCTCATTTCTCGGGGTTGGGCTTGCATTCGGAAGATGGGCCGCACCTCTCGAGTTCGTGAAGCGACACCTGCGTGTTCTTACGTTTATCTCTGCAGGGATCCTCGCTGTTTTTGGGGTGCTACTCATGCTGGATCGAATGTGGATGCTCTCCTCGTGGCTGACCCGAGCCTTGGATGCCCTGGGGCTAGACCGCCTCGTGGAGCTGGGGTAAAAGCACAGTTAACAGCGCAGATAGAAGTGCAGAGATTTAGGCGAGATTGCCCAATACCAGCGAGGCGGCGAGTCGGGTAAAGGGGCTATCGTTCAGAGACTTTTAATGGGGGAGATCGAAGTGGCTCACGAGATAATTATTCGCAATGGAGACGTTCTAGACGGAACCGGCGCCGCAGCGATTCGTGCGGATGTTGCGATAGATGGCGACCGCATTACTGCCATTGGTGACCTCAGCGGAGTAGAGGCAAAGCGCGAGATCGATGCGCGCGGGCTCACCGTTACTCCGGGCTTCGTTGATCTGCATACGCACCTTGATGCACAGATTGCATGGGATCCGATGATGACTTCGTCGTCTTGGCATGGGGTCACAACGGTGTTGATGGGTAACTGCGGCGTCACGTTCGCTCCAGTTGCGCCGGAGAACCGCATCTTTCTTGCAGAGATGATGGAGAGTGTTGAGGACATTCCCCGCGATGCAATCCTTGATGGTTTGTCTTGGGATTGGGAGACCTACCCGGAGTACCTCGATGCAGTAGAGGCGATGCGCCCTGCTCTCAATGTTGTAGGCATGGTCGGGCACTGCGCTCTTCGCTATCACGTGATGGGGGATCGTGCGCTCTCCGATGAAGAGCCGACTGAGGCCGAGATGGGTCAAATTCGAGATCTCGCTGCGGAGTCAATCGCAGGGGGTGCAGTTGGTTTCTCAACTTCGCGCATTTTGATTCACCTCGTCCCTGATGGTCGCCAAGTGCCGGGCACGTTCGCTAACGCTGAGGAGTACTTTGCAGTAGCCGACGGTATGAACGACGCGGGAGGCGGACTGTTCCAATCTGTTCCAGACTTTCATTCGCGCGCTGGGTATGAGTTCAAACTGCTTCGCTCCATGGCTGAGCGCTGCGGTGATGTTCTCTTCTCTGGTGGAGTAGGCGATGGAGATATGGAGACAGTCGCTCGCCTAAATAATTTTCTAGAGGAGACAAACGCGAACTCTGGGCGTATTACTTCTGCCACACAGACGCGACCAGGCGGAATGCTCACAGGTCTCGCACAGGTTGCACCTGTAGCAGGCGAGAAGTGGGGGGCTGTCATGTCGCTACCCACGATCGAGGCGCGAGTCGCTGCCATTCGTGACCCGAAGACGCGAACCGATTTGATAGAAGAAGGCCAGCGCTTAGGCACTTGGTATGACCCTGCGCGTATTCACCCACTCGGCACCGGAGAGACGCCGGTCTACGACTTAGGCGATAGCGGCTCGCTCGCAGATCTCGCCCAGCGCGCAGGAGTCCACCCGGTGGAGATCATCATGGATCAACTTCTCGAGACCGATGGACGTGCACTCTTCAATACTTGGTTCTTCAACAGGAGTGGTGAAGCACTAGGGGAGTATCTGCAACTTGATGCTGTCTATCCAGGCCTCGGCGATGCAGGTGCGCACGCTGGGCAGATTTGTGACGCTGACGCCCCAACGCATTACCTTGCTTACTGGGCGCGTGATCGCGCTAAGGCAACTCTCGCGAAGGCTGTGCACGAACTAACAGCGAAGGCTGCAGCGGTGCTTGGTCTAAAAGATCGTGGAACGCTGAGAGTCGGTGCTTTCGCGGATGTGAACATCTTTGACCCCGAGCGCCTCCAGACTGCGTACCCCGAGTACTCCTTTGATTTTCCAAACGGCAAGGGACGACTAAAGGTTCGTGCGCAGGGATATGCGGCGACAATCGTAAATGGCGAGGTAGTAACCGAGCAGGGGAACCACACTGGTGCTCGCCCTGGCAGAGTCATTCGCGAGTTCGCTCGAGGTTAAGCAACACAATCTCTAGTGCGTGCCTTGAGCGAAGACTTACTTCGTCAAAGGTACTGTCTCAAGGAGGATGAGCGGTATCTCGCGATCGGTCTTCTCCTGGTAGCCACCGTAGTTAGCGTGGTCGACGGTAATGCGAGGCCACATCTCGGCCCGCTCCTCGCTAGTAGCGATTCGCGCGTTGCGTGTGTGTGTTTCCTTACCGCCGATCCGTACCTGCACTTCAGGGTTGGCCTGCAGGTTTAGGAACCAAGCAGGGTTGCGGTCGTCACCTCCGCGCGATGCGACTATCAAATAGGTGTCGCCGATCTGGAGTGGCGACGTGAGCAGGCAGGAGCGGGGCTCACCAGATTTACGGCCGATTGTCGTGAGCTCAAGTACTGGCATTCCAGATGCGCGCCACCCGACCTTGCCGAGAGTTACAGAGAGTAAGGCGCGGTGCACCGCGTTCATGGTCTTGAGGGCGAAGTCGCTAGGCATGCTCTGCATAATAAGGTATTCAGATGCCGGCCGGCTGGCGGCCAGCGCCCCCGCCCGACTACCCTCTTGGCAACGGCGCGGGGTGGAGCAGTCTGGTAGCTCGTCGGGCTCATAACCCGAAGGTCGTTGGTTCAAATCCAACCCCCGCCACCATCGAGAAAGAGCAAGAAATATCGAGAACCCCTGCTACGGCAGGGGTTCATCGCGTTCGGACATGGTTTAGGCAGTACGCGAAAACATCGTCAGGCCGCGTACATGTGGCGGATTGATCGCGAGGAGACCTCTCGTAGTTGGGTGGCTACGTCTTTAAGTTTGTTGAACATATCTTCGATTACAGAGCATGATTGGGGCAACTACAAGGGAGATTTCAGATTATTTTGAGATGCCAAAGTTCAGGTCTCCCCAACCGCGGAGTTCTGAGCCGCAGTTTCGTTACCTAATTCGCCATAGTATTTCATTATGAATCCTTGGCGTCGCCGCTTGCTGCTCCTTGCACGTTTGGTGCTTGGGGCCTTTTTGATCTTTGCAGGCATTGGTCATCTAGGAGCGCAGCGCGCTGAGTTCCAGGCGCAGGTGCCTTCTTGGATCCCGAT
>Ga0209190_1001449_pt1 | contig 16590 bp, 13 predicted proteins | sample M_140205_XF_Meta_FD_187315 | JGI IMG/M metagenome (GOLD analysis project Ga0209190, IMG submission 187315) | Freshwater microbial communities from Lake Montjoie, Canada to study carbon cycling - M_140205_XF_MetaG (SPAdes) (version 2) | ecosystem: Environmental > Aquatic > Freshwater > Lake... | reverse complement strand
CAATTTCTTCTGCAATCTTGACGGGAGTTACAGGAGTCTTGTCAAGCTGATCGGAATCTTTCAATTCACGAAGCTTTAAACTGCGGAACCAAACTGGATCGCCATGATCTTGGATTTGGAAGTTTGCGCCGCGAGCATCGAGGTTTGCACCGCGAACTTTAAGCAATTCAACTTCCCAAGCATACTTAGCGTCTTTGTAATCAAAATCAATTACCTTAACTCCATTAAGCCAGTGTTGAATTACAGAACCTTTGCAAACGATACGGCCTGTGTTCCATTCGCCGACAGGATTGGTGAGATCCTTAGAGGGAGGCATGCAGTAATAAAGAGAGGCTGCACTAGTGCGGGGATTTTTCCCATCGTTATGAACTTTGTTGTCAAGGATTTGATATTCATACTGGCCTGGGCGATAATAGATACCACTATTACTTCCTTTGCCTACCTTCCATTCGAAACGCAATTCGAAATTGTCAGGAACTTTCTTGGCGTTGAAGGTGATACCACCGCCTTTGTCTTTACGGGCGATTGCCCCTTCTTCAACAACCCAATTGCCTTTATTTTCCCAGCCATTATAATCTTTACCATTAAAGATCAATTCAAAGCCAAGCGATTTTTCTTCGCTGCTAAGGGTGTTGATTGCTGCATCTTCCTTAAGAGAAGTCAATTTACCAACGGGCAATCTTTTAGCACCCTTATTCGCAGGATCCGTGTCCGCAGGAGTAGTCACTGGTGGTTCTTGAGTTGGTGCAGTTGTTTTTACATTGGTTTGAGTACGACGGTTAAAGATTTTTTTGAGCAGACCGTTTTCGCGATCAGCAGCAAGGCCCACCGATACAGCGCCTAGGGTGGTGCCCAAGGCCAACATAAAGACAATGGATTTAATTTTCATAATGGTTCAAACTCTTTCTTGGTTACTTGGAAACATAGGAATCAAACACTCGAACACTTTTCCACAATGATTTATTCTTCTCGATGAATTCAAGATGCCGTGGCGCATCCTGATATTTATCCTGGCTTGCTTTATCATTAAAAACAATATGCAAAGCAACATCAAAGTTTAAATCGTTTACTGGGCGTTTTAAATCTTCCGCCAAGACTCCTGCACTAAAGAAGGCTTCGCCTGGATGGCCTTTCAAATACTTATGGCAGGCTTCCACTAAAGTCTTTTTATTTTCAGCAGTTGCATCCTTCAAAGAGAAGAAAACATCATGGGAAACCATCAAGGGTTTATCTGCAGCTGCATTGCTTTTACTTGTCAAGCCTGCGCTGTTGAAACCAATTATCAGGCCAAAAAATGCCAGGGCGCCTAGAATCCGAATTGTCATGTCAATTCTCCTTAAATCAGCAATCCAATACTACTTATGCCATAATGTACCGAGTTTCTAGATCGATTAAAAATGGATTCTTTGAAATAATTTTCGCTTCTGAACGAATAACCTACATGACAATACTGTAAATTAACTACTGGAGGAAATTATAAAATGTTTATTTCAACCATGATTTTGAGTCTGTTAATGCCCTTTGCTGCGGAAGGCATTGATGAACAAGTTAAGCAAGCTGCTGCTGTAGGACTTCTTTCGGGTGATAAACCCACCTCTTTAAAAGATGCGCTGGGTCGGACTTCGATGCATGCGCAATGGTCGGGCAACTCGGTTACTTTTCACGATGAGCGTGGCAGAACGATTGGCAAAGGCACCATTTCAGGGGATAGCATTCGTTTCAGTGATGCGATGGGTCGAAGCGATGGGCATGCAAACTTGAGCAAAGATAAGGTAACTTTCTACGATCACACAGGCCGTAGGCAGGGCGAAGCCAAGCGGTCGGGGGATGATATTTCATTTCATGATGAATTGGGAAGGAAAACAGGAAGTGCATCAACCTCGGGCAGTTCGGTAAAGTTTCAAGATGGCCTGGGTCGTTCGAAAGGCTCCGCAAGTACTCAGAAAAGTACGAAGAAGAAGTAGGGCTATGGATTGGCAATGAAGCTGGAATGTTCTGCGAGCAAGAGCCATTTGCCCTGAATCTTGACCCAGAAATCGGTATATCGGGTTGTCTCTGCAATTTTCTTGCCTGCCCGGATTCCCACGGTATGTACTTTGCCTGTTTCTATTGCAGCTTCGTTCAAGATGCTAATTCGCACTTCGGAAGATTCAAATTTATCGTATTTCGTTCCCTCCCTGGTTAGATTCAACATCATGTCTTTTTTGGTAAGAACCTTGCCTGATGCAGTGGTCAGGATGAAGTTATCCGCAAGGATGGATTTCAACAGAGGTTCATTTTTCTGGGTGAGCGCCTGTTCATAAACCTTTGAAGCTTCTTGGATTTGTTGCTCTGCAGTCGGAAGTTGGGCTGCAAGGCCCCAGGATTGCAGAAGTAATAAGATAATCCCAAGCAGTTTAAGCTTTACTGTCATATAATTACCCAAGTGGTTTTATTCCCAATGTACATTGATTGTAAATATAGCGAGAAGTAAAACCAAAGTAATTATTGAAATGGTGGTTGTAAAAAGGCATGTCTAAAGCTGGTGAAAAAGTAGCACTGATTACAGGGGGGTCTTCCGGCATAGGCCTTGCCACCGCCAAGAAACTTTCCGCACTTGGCTACACCGTGGTGATATCGGGCAGGGATCTGGCAAAGCTAGAAGAAGCGAAGAAGGAATTTCCAGTTTCTGCGATTCCACCTTTTTTGATACCTGCAGATGTTTCAGAAGAACAGCAGGTGAAACAATTAGTGGAAGGAACGATTGCTAAATTTGGAAGAATCGATCTGGTGTTTGCTGCTGCGGGTGTTTCGATGCGTGCACCTTTTGAAGAATCAAAAATCGATGCGATCGAATATCTAATGAAAGTAAATTTCTTTGGTGTCTTGTATCTGCTTCATCATGTACTTCCCTTTTTAAAAAAAACCAAGGGGTCTTTTGTTGCGATGAGCAGCCTAACCGGAAAAAGAGGTGTGCCTGAATACTCGATTTATGGGGCGAGTAAATTTGCAATTCAGGGATTATTGGACAGCGTCAGAATGGAAGTTGATCGCGATGGCGTACATATAGGCGTCATTTCGACCGGGTTTATCGATACACCATTAAGACAGCGGATCTTAGGCGGGGATGGTAAAGTTCTTGATAAAACTCCGGTACTGCCTTTCAGATTATGGCCTTTGGAAAAGTGCATGGAAGTTGTGATGAAGGTGATAACAAAACGCCAGCGAGATGCGATTTTCCCCGGATTTATCAGGCCTTTGCTTGGGTTTGATCCCATCAATTTTGGAAGAATGGGCGATCGCTATTTGAAGCGGAAGTTTGGTTACCAGAAATAATAATTTGAATATTTAACACAACCCGCATAATCAGCCCTAGCCAGCATAATCAATACAGGGATAATTCTTTAAACTTTGCCATCGATCAATCAAATAATCCAATTGATTTAAATTTGATCACTTATTTTATATTGTCGATAAAGAAGTGTAAGATTTATCTCCATGGATAGGAGGATTTTCATCGTGATCAGCAGTTTAGGTTCAATATTTTTAGCAACTTTATTAGCTACTTCCGCAGTTTCTGCAGAACCAAGCCAAAAATCTTTTGGCTATCTTTGGGATCAAACCTGCAATGCAGAGGGCAAGGTTGAAAAAACCTCCCGCGCCTACACTCCCAGAGAAGGCGATATTCTCCTTTTTGATGACATGAGCCCTTTCTGGGCCAAGCTTTATAGCATTGCAGGCACTGGGCCTCCCTTTCATGCTGGGATTGTTTTCAAGAAAACCGATGGCAGCTTTGCAGTGCTTGAATCAGGCCCAGATGACACTCTCCATGTTTATCTGCTCGATCTCGAACCAAGGCTTTATAATTTCAAAGGCAGTATTGGAGTCAGGCAAGCTAAGCGTGCACTTACCAAAGATGAATCTGAAATCCTTACCAACTTTGCTTATGCACAGGAAGGCAAGCGCTATGCGATGTGGAGGCTTTTGTTGCAAGGGACTTATTTCAGGCATCGAGGAGGCATCAAGGAAAAGCATTTAGCAGCAACCTATGATGATCGCACTCGCTGGTTATGTGCTGAAATTGTAGTTTCTGGAGGCGCACTCGTAAACCTTATTGATCGTGATAAAGTGAAAGCAACCGTAACCTATCCGCTCGATATGGTGGATGATGTTAGATTTGATCTTTCTGCAACTTATGAATCCACGGTTTATTGGAGCAGTCAGAAATAACCGTAGTCCTAGAAGGCGAAGGCTATGCCCAATTGGGTGAAGTAAGGGGGCAGGTTTTTTACAACGCTGGCATTATAGCTGCCATAGATTGTAATAGTTTCTGTAAGATTCAAAAGACCACCGCCCCCTACTAAAATATTATTTGCAAACTTCGGATCAACCGAACCATTGTAAGCAGTCTGCACAAACAAAGAGATTCTTTCGGTAACTTTGGTGGTTAAATCACCCTGTACAGTCATCTCATAACTATCCCCTGAATTAAGACCTATATCGCCACTTTGTAGACCCACACTGGCTTCTAATACCGTATCCCAAACAAGATCCTTGCTGAATAAAAGGTTCAGGCTGGGCTGAACCCCTGTGTTTAAAAAGCTCGACCCAAAAGTGCTTTGAAGCAAGATTTCCATACCTACCGCTGGAAGAAACAAGTCTTTGTTTTCATCCCAAAAATGAACCTTCATATCAAACACTATAGGTGAAAATCCTGCCCTATTTGGTGAATACTCCACAGTTAATGAGTTGGTAAACAATCGCAATTCCACATCATCGGTTAACCCATATCTAAGTAAGGTAGGGGTTGTGTAAGTTCTTGGATTGGAACCCCCTTTCCCTGTAACGGAAGGTGTTGTCTCGAAATAAGCCATTCCTTTAGGAAGCGTGTAAGGGCTATTAGGGAAGTTGGCAGAATCGGGCCCTGGCTCTCGAATGTTTGGTTTTTTAAATGTTACATCTGGTTTGGGAATCAGCAACTGTGAGAAGCGGTAAAGAAAAGTTGGATCTCCCTCGTCTTCCTTAGGTTCTTCTTTTTTCGCACCCTCAGGCGGTTGGGCAATGGAAGTACCCGCACCCAAGCACAATGCCAAGATTATAAAAAATCTCATACCATGTTTCTTAAACTTATCTCGCATGATCGGCCCCCTATAGCGAAGGCTTATAAATTAAAATCGAGGATGTGCAAGAGTAAGAAGGGCAAAAAATACAATTACAACCTTACTAAAAGTGATTCAAACAACCCATTTTATCAGTGATGAAGCTATTTAAGAGAGTGCCATCCTTAAGGCACCAAGCGCGGGTTCATGCACCAAGGTAAGTAACCCAACTTTAATATCCATTTTTTCTAGATGTGCCAATAACGCTTGACGAAAAACATCACTCTTACAGATAAGGGAACCTGCAAGAGTCAAAGGAACCATTTCATCTTTAAGATTCATCTGTTTGTGAACTGCCCCGATACACGAAGCAAGCTGACCCGCTTGATCATTAATCAAACTGCTGGCATACATATCACCCAAGCCATGGGCGTGAAGTACTTCGATTGCAAGATTTGCAATCATGGATTTATCAAGTTTATCCTCGTGGAGCAGTGCGACAATTTCAGTGGCATGAACAATCCCTAGGTGTGCAAGAATCTTATCCTGGAGGGGGCTTTGTTTTTCTCTACCATCTGCGAAGTGGGTGAGTAATTTCAACGCTCCCATACCCAAAGCATAGCCACTGCCTTCATCCCCAAGAACACTTCCCCAGCCGCCCGCACGAAAAGATTCTCCTTGTTGATTTTTACCAAGCACGATGGAACCCGTGCCTGAAATCACAGCTATGCCCCATCCTTCCATCAAGCCTTCTTCTAAAACCAGAGAGGCATCGGTGCTGATGATCACTTTGCCTGCAAGAGATGCGAGCGCAATCTGCAGAGCGTTCTTTTCTTCGTCTCTGCCTGCGCCTGAAATTCCCGCAGCAAGGAATCCAACCTTGGTAAAAGGAATGCCTGCATCCTTAAACGCAAGTTTAACTGCATCATGAATAGCTCTGGAAGCGTTTGAAAAGCCCACGACTCTGGGATTGGAAGCTTGAGAAACACCACGGCCTAAAATACTGAAATCTTTTTTACCCCTGCGCGCAAGCACTGCAACCGTCTTCGTTCCTCCGCCATCTACTCCCAAAATAAGATTTGCATCGATTTCCAATGCGGGGGTTTTGTTGGAAATGGTTCTCCGAACCACACCCTGATTTTCCAATAACCTAGCTCGTGCAATATCAGGTTCTACTTTAAGCTCATGGGCAACGATTGCGGTTTTCAACTCACCCGAACAATCCAGCAAAAGGGTTTGGGCTTCCTGTTCTTTCAACCCGGTGGCATCCCTGAGAATCCGGTTGGCACGAGCTTTAAGCTTCACATTCGATGCCTTCAAATCGACCATGAGGTTGCCAAAAGTTTTTCCTAGTGCCACCATTACCCCGGTGCTGATCATGTTCAAAACTAACTTGGTAGCTGTGCCTGCCTTTAACCGGGTGGACCCAGTAATGATCTCTGGGCCAACAACCACGGAAAGAACAATATCTGCATGTTGATTGATTTCTGCATCGGGAGTGCAAGAAAATGCCACCGTAAAAGCACCTGATATTTTTGCGAATTGAAGTGCGCCCAAGACATACGGGGTTCTGCCACTCGTTGCGATTCCCACCACGCAATCATTGGAGTTGAGAGCTAAGTTTTGCAAGTCGATACGACCGAGGTCGGGATTATCTTCAGCACCCTCAACCGCAGTAGTCAAAGCTTTTTCGCCCCCTGCAATAAGCCCGATCACCAAACCGGATGGCACACTAAAAGTAGGAGGGCATTCAGAAGCATCAAGCACACCAAGCCTGCCCGAAGTTCCCGCACCACAATAAATTAATCTTCCCCCCTTTCGCATCCGAAGTACGATTGCATCAATCACCGATGCGATAACATCTGCATGATCAGCAATAATATCAGGGATTTGCGCATCTTCGCCACACATCAGTAGCACGAATTCTTTAGAGTTCAACAAATCGAGATCATTGGATTTTGCGTTTTTGAGTTCGGTAGCCAGGTGATCCACAAGTTTCTCTCTCTTCCTACAAAACTTTTTTAGATATCATAAACGGGTTAACCAACAAAGCTGTAAGCACGGTGGTGATTGTTCCAATGGGTGCATAAAAAGGCCATGCAACAACAGCATTACCTAGGGCAGCAGGAATATAAACCGCAAGCACCGCAATAAACCCAAGCACCATTCCAATCAATGCCGCACCAGAAGATACAGGAGTATTCATAGTCCCGAGCAGGAACAAACCCAAAACCATGCCTGTGGTTAGGCCTGCAATGGAAAGCACCTGATCCACGATGCTTCTTGGGCTGTCGATTTGCCAGGCTATCAATGCAACACTAATCTGCGCCAACCCAAATAAGATGGTGAGTAACCTAGAAACTGCAAGGTATTTACCATCGGAAAGATTGGGGCAAAGAGGTTTATAGAAGTCAGCAATAGCAGCGGAAGCAGAACTGTTAAGCGAGCTGGAAAGTGTGGACATTGCAGCAGCTAGTACTGCAGCAATAACAAGCCCAATAACGCCCACGGGAAGTTTTTCGACAATGAATCTGCCAAAGACTTGATCATTGCGAATGCCATCAGGTAAAGGCCAAGAACCGCTGTTTGCCAGAACAAACAACCCTGCGCCAATCAAGAGAAAAAGAAGGAATTGAAGTGCAACCACCACGCCACTAGCAACCAAAGCAATTCTTGCATGATTGAGGTTGCGCGCGCAAAGATAGCGCTGAACCATGATTTGATCAGCGCCATGGCTTGCCATGGTGACAAAAGCCCCGCCCACCAATCCAGCCCAAAGGGTGTAGGGTTTTGAAGCATCGAAAGAGAAATCAAGCCACTGCAATTTATTCGTTTGGTTTGCAGCAGAGATAAAGCCCTGCCATCCATCTGGAATAAGGTTGAGAAGAATGAGCCCTGCGACAAGTGCGCCAGCGGAGTAAATAAGGAACTGAATAAAATCGGTCCACAAGACGGCTTGCATGCCGCCTAGATAGGTATAAACCAAAGTGACAACACCCATGATGAGGATGGAAAGCCCCATGCCCCACCCGGTGAATTGCTGCAATAACAACGCAGTGAGAAAAAGCCTGAGTCCATCAGCAATGGTTCTTGTAAACATAAATAAGAGTGAAGCAGAGCGCTGAACCCGCGCATCGAATTTTTTTCTGAGCACCTCGTAGGCACTGATGTATTGCCCCTGAAAATATCCAGGCAGCAACACCCATGCTATTACCATCCTGCCTATCATGTAGCCCAGAGAAAGCTGAAGAAAGGTAAGATTACCGTTGGAAGGGTTAAACGCTAAACCGGGCACGCTTAAAAAGGTGACGGTACTGGTTTCAGTTGCGACAATGGAAACGAGAACAAGAAACCAAGAGACCTCACGCCCGCCAACAAAATAAGTCTGGATGTCTTTCTGCCCTTTACGAAAGCATGCGCCTAGCAAAGTGGTTCCAGTAAGATAGACAACAATGATTGCAAAATCGATAGAGTGCAGCGTGTAAGAAAAGCCTGAGGGTTCCATAAGAGTGAATTACTCAAGATAAATGAGAAAAGGCTTGCGATGGAAAAGGAAATCCGCTTCTTCTTCCGCCCACTCTGCAATGATATCACGCCAAGGCATGCCCGATTGCATTTGCATGCGCTCCCGATCACTGCCAAAGAGCAAATCGATTGCTAATTTATCTTTGATAAATTCGTAGGGTTCGATGCGCCATGCAAAGTGCTTGCCCGATAGTTCGCGCATGTGGTGCAATAAAGCCAGGCTGGTGCGAACAGGTTGGAAAACAGCACGATCAGTAACATGAAGTTCGACTCCGCCACATTGCTCGCCTTGCCATTTTTGAAATGTCGGTTTGAAAGACACAGGCCGGAAGGCGACTCCGGGCAAGTTCTCTTTACTCAAAACAGTGGCAACTAGATTGGGATGCAGGAAAGGTGCACCACACATTTGAAAAGGATGGGTGGTACCACGGCCTTCAGAAAGATTCGTACCTTCAAGCAAACACTGCCCGGGGTATACAAGCGCGGTGTCGAGTGTGGGCATGTTAGGGCTGGGCATAACCCAGGGCAATCCAGTCTCATCAAAATACATGCCCCTTTTCCAACCCTCGCAAGGCACTACCTCTAACTCCCCATCCAACTCTAATTCTTCCTTGTAAAGGATTGCGAGTTCCCCAATCGTCAAACCATGGCGAATGGGGATGGGATGCACCCCAACAAAGCTAGACCATTCTGGAAGAAGCATTGGCCCCTCGACCAAAAGGCCCCCCAATGGGTTGGGCCTATCCAATATCATAACCGCAACATCTTTTGCAAATGCGACCTGCATTGCATAAAGCATGGTCGCTTGAAAAGTGTAATATCTGCTGCCCACATCAACGAGATCGATCACCAAAACATCAAGATTAGCAAGGTCTTCATTAAGGGGATGGAGCGAAGCTTCATCATTTCCATAAAGGCTAACCCATTTCAAGCCATCGGTTCCCTGCGCAATGCTGACGGATTCCAAATCCTGAGCGTGGGCAAAAAACCCATGCTCGGGTGTGAACACCACTTTCAAACCCGTCTGCAAATGATCCAAAAAAAGTTGAAGTGTGGGCTTGAGTGAAGAATCGCAAGCAGGAGCGTGGGTGATTAACCCAACCCGCTTGCCCTTCAAGCACGAAAAACCATCTGCAATCAAGGCATCAATGCCTGTGGTTACTTTCATTTTTGTCATAAAGTTTAACTACTTAGGTAGAAGCACCTGCACGGGGCTCATGAGATAACCAAAGAGATTTCTTATATCTTCGGGCTTTAAAGTTTCAAGGAGATTTTCTGGCATGGGCGAAACATTTAAAGGCTTGATGGATTCAATATCTTCTGCGAGAACGGTTTTTTTCTCGGTAGGTCCAATCACTTCCACCGCCTTGTTCGCCCTCTTAAACACCAAACCCGTCAGCAATCTACCATCCTTCAAAGTTACCGCAGACATGCGATAATCTGCAGCCACGGTTGCGTTGGGCTCTAATATATTTTCCAACAGATACTCAAGATTCGATCTTTGCGAGCCTGTAAGATCGGGCCCAAGGTTGCCCCCTTGACCAAACAATCCATGACAGTTTGCACATACCTTTTGGAACAACAACCTGCCCTGCACTAGGTCCACCTTTTCCTTATTAGAAGCTTCCAACTGGGTTCTCAGCTTGGCGATTTGTTCTTTCTTCTTCTCGGTGGGGATGCGCACCTCGCCCCAAGTTGCGGAAAGTTTTGCATTAAGCGCAATATCATTGAACGCAGCTATCTGCCTAGCATGATATGCAGTGATTGCATCACGAGGCACCTTGCCCTCGCCCACAGCATTTAAAAGTTCAGTAGCGTAAGCAGGGCGCGAGCAAAGAGTATCAATTGCAGCTTTCCTCGCTGCGGGATCCAACCTTCCAAACTGGCTCATGATCAACTTCGGAGTTTCAGGAAGATTGAACGATGCCAACCCACGGATCGCAGCCTCTGATACACTTCGATCATTTACTAATTTAGGAAGTATCTGCTCTATTCCCTTCGCTTTATTTTCAACCAAAGTGGAAATCGCAGCAACCCTTGCCCCCGCACTCTCTTTACTATCACCTGCAATTTTCATCACCTCACCCAAAGCTCTGCCATCGCCAAACACAATTGCAATTTCACGCCCTAACTTCATTGCATCCGCATCCATCGATGCAGCAAGCCTTGTTGCAAAGGTATTCCAAGCTTCAGGCGCTTTCGCTTTCCTTCTGCCTCGTAAACCATCTTGCAATCCAAGTGCAATTTCTTTCTGCATATTAAGATCAAGCGAGCCCGCCAAAAGCAAAAGCTCGTTCATCGCTTTGGGGTTTGAATCTATTTCTTCTGCAAGAACCCTTGCAACAAAAGTGCGATGCTTGCCCATTGCGCTAGCCTTTGCAAGCTTCACCCCAAAAGAAGGATCCAAACTTACCGTAGGCTCAATTCCATACCAAAGCATTAGGGGTTGATTATGATCATTTTTATCTTCACTCCTTGCTGCAAGCGCCAACGCAAGATTCCCTCGGGAACCCACAGGAACCTTTTGCAATACGCTTGCAAGATACAACCTTACCAATGCAGACTTTTCACCAGGTGCAATCTTTTCCAAAGCTGAAAGCGCCTCTCCAGAAATGCTTTCATCCTCCATCAAAAACCGGACCCCCCAAGACCTTACCTGCTCGTCTTCCGAATCCAACAGCGCGAGTATTTTCTTTGCATCAAGAGCTGAAATCGCATAAAGCATCCATAAAGAACGCAGCTTATGATTCGATTGCTTTACCTTTGCAAAGGTCGAATTAAGTTTCTCTTCCGCATCCTGCATCTTCAAACCCAATGCTGCACGCTCTTGTAATATCCTTCGGGCCTGACGGAATTGCCATTCATTCGCACTTGAAACAAACTCGACAAGCTCGAGGTTGGTCATTTTCGAAAGGTCTGCAGTGGGCTTCTTCTTCATCTCGCCATGTGTGATTTTGTAAATCCTACCCGAGTTGCGATGCACCCCATCGTTTTCATGGCATTCACCAACATCAGACCAGTCGATGATGAAAACCCCGCCATCAGGGCCATAACAAAGCTCAATCCCCCGAAACCAAAGATCGCCAACATGCATGAAGTCAGGTTCATGGCGGGCAACAAAACCGTTGCCATGGGCCTCAATCCGATCCGCATTGATTCGTTTGCCATGAAGATTTGCGGTAAAAGCTTTGCCCTGATAATCAGCGGGCCAATTATCGCCCTGATAGATCATGAAACCACAATGCGCATGGCCGCCACCCGCTTTATCGGTGGTCGGGGTAACGCCTTTGTTGCGGATATCGCTCCAATTTTCAACACGATCCCAATGATAATGATCCGCATGCTGATCAATCAGTTCGAAAAGGCGCGGGTTGAAATGTTCGCCAAACATACGCTTGAAATAAGCCCCGGGAATTGAATGCCAGAAATGACCGATCACGGTGTTGATGAAAAAAGCATTACCATTGGCATCCCAATCAAGACCCCAAGAGTTGGTCCCGCCTCTGCAAACTACCTCGAAGATCTTTTTAGTAGGATGATAACGCCAAACCCCACAGTTGATGGGAATGCGCTTGCTTGCAGGGGTATCGGGCGTGCCAACAAAAGAGGTGGTGGTGATGCCATGCCTGCCGTATAACCAACCATCTGGCCCCCAAGCAAGCCCGTTGACAATATTATGCCTGATGCTGTTGTTATCGAACCCATTGAGGATGATCTCGGGTTCACCATCGGGTTTGTCATCGCCATTGCGATCCGGAATGAAAAGAAGATTAGGCGCACAAAGCGCCCAGACGCCACCAAAGCCGGGCAGGGCACTGGTAAGGTGATGGCCTTGATCCCAAAACACCGTGCGCTTGTCATGTACACCATCGTTATCGGTATCTTCCAAAATCACGATGCGATCTTTCAGGGTGAGATCAAAATTAGTTTTGCTTTCTGCATAGGTAAGGCACTCGCTAACCCAAAGCCTGCCTCTGGAATCAAAACTCATATTAACGGGCTGGATCACTTCGGGTTCATGGGCAAACATTTGCGCCTTAAAACCTGGGGGCAGTTTGACGCTTTTCAATGCTTCTTCAGGGGTGGAAAGTTTATCTTTGGGGTTCTGCGTATCGGGGATTGCGGTTTGTGCATATGCACTCTTTGCAACAACAAACACCAGCAATAATTGACACAAGAGCCCGATGAATCGCAACATGATGAATTTCCCCAGATAGCCACGAAAACTTTAAGCGTTGATCATAAAGGAAAAAGAGATGCGGGTGAAGAAAATTAAAGCCTTCATGGCATATTGATTCATTAACCTTCAGGGTTGTCGAGAATAGCTTGAAGGCGCTGAGCAAGCAGAGGGGGCAGTTTAGAAACCAAGTTGGCATCCACTAAGCCCACACCAATAAAATCCCGTATATGAGTTCGGTCTTTATCCCTATAGGAAACCAGCTTCATTCGAGCCAAGGGTTCCAAGGCAATCACTCTGAGGGAACCTGCATCCTTGGAATCATCAACATCCGGGCTAGGGAACTCGTGCTCCTGTCTAATCTTTTCGTTGGCAAAAAGAATATGTACAGCGTCCCGGGCCTTAGCGCCAGGCCCATCTAAAAACATATCCAAACCCGAGGTGTGCATGTAGACAAAACCAATAGATTCAAGTGCAGCTTTGGCTTTGGGAAGGTCTTCCCGCCTTAACATGATATCGACATCCTGAGTATTTCGCACCGCAGCCTCATCCACCTCGCTCACCAATGACGCAACTGCATTACCCCCTGCAACTGCATAAGGAATACCCGCCTCGGCCAAGGCTCGGGTTGATCGCAATAATCGGTCGCGTACTTTTTGCACTGCAGTAACCATCCTTTCCAATGCTAACTCACTAACAAGATGCGTGTTCACGATGTCGCCCTGAGTTTTAAGAAAGGATAATAATAGGATCCAAAAGGTTATCTTATCAAACTAGATCGTAATCTGAAATAGGCGAATCCATAGCTTAACTATCTAGCTTAACTGGCTGACAGTGCGGGCATCACCTGTAATAATAGGCCTTGGCCTACCTGTGGGATCCATCCAATTGGATTGCAAATTGATATCAAGATGATCGAACACCGACGCTGCAAGATTGGAAGAAGCGATCGGGTTTTCTTTGATGCCATAACCTTTCGAATCGGTTGCACCTATCACTTTGCCCCGGGGCATTTCGCCACCATAGGCAAGCATGGACATGACATTCGTCCAGTGATCACGGCCTGCATTTTTATTGATTGTGGGGCCCCTGCCAAATTCACCCATCATGTAAACAAGAGTGGAATCTGAAAGCCCACGGGCTTCAAGATCAGAAATGAAAGTGTGCAATACCCGGTCAACCCGGGGCAACAAAGGCTTGAGGCCTTTCACAATACCGCCCCATTTTACTTCATCACCATGATGATCGAAATAACCCCAAGCGCCACTAACAACGATGAAGGTAACACCCGCCTCTATTAACCTGCGGGCAAGCAAAGCTTTTTCACCAATGCTATCGCGCCCATAGGTATCACGCAGCTTTTCCGATTCCTTATCAAGATCAAACGCCTGCTTGGCTTTACCTGTTAGAACTAGATCCATGGCTTGAGCATTGGATTGATCCATCTTTTCGAGCGTGCCATTGGCATCGAAGGTGCGTTGCAATTTATCAAAGCCCTGCCTAAGGCCATCCCGATCGCGCAACGATTCTATATTAAGCCCTTCAGGAAGATTAAGCCTGCCTGCAAGTGTGGAGCCTTGAATCGGTTCGAATGCACCACCCATATGCCCCGCACCCCAGACATCCGCTTTTAACGAATCTGCAAGTGCAACGAAAGGTGGCAACGAAGGATCATTTGATCCATGAAACTTGGCAGCAATCGAACCCATCGAAGGCCAGCCATCGCCATCGCGATTACTATCAACCCTGCGGGCAAGGTTGTTTCCTGCCTGCATGGTAATCGGGGTATGGTTACTGGCTTTGCAATCGACCGAACGCAGTATCGAAAGTTTATGAGCAATCGAAGCCTGCAAAGGCAGGTGCTCTGAAAACCTTACGCCCGGTATGGTAGTCTGAATGGTGGAAAAGGGGCCACGCACTTCCGCAGGGGCATCGGGTTTAGGATCCCACATATCAATATGGCTAGGGCCGCCCGAAAGCCAAAATAGCACAACAGCTTTCTTTTTATTACCAGGGGCAACACTTGCAGCTGGCGCAAAACCTGCTAGGGGCAGCGCTGCCAAGCTTCCTAGCCCGGTTTGCAAAAACCACCTGCGCGAGCCAACTCTTATGCCTGTATTGGGAAACTTGGTTATCGACATAAGTAATTCCTAGTGCAGTTTAAGTTGCAGTTTTGAAACTTGCAGGCGGGAAAATTATACAGCATAAGTATTCCCCATCGGTGGGACTTAAGCAAGCTAATATCGGCAATAAGAGGAGAACAAGATCAATTATTAGAGAGAATTAAAAGCGCTTCGTTCGGGCAATAAAGGTGATTGCAAAACAAACTAACCCGAAAATAGCTAAAAATATAGCGAATTCCGTAAAGATAAGCCGGGCTGTTTCCGACCCGAAAAGCTTTGGGGTGGCCAACGAATACAGGGTCATAAAGAACCCGGTAATGGAAACCAGTAGGGCTAAAATCGAGTTCAAAAGCGGTGATTTATTCATAATTTGATTCTACAGGAGTGATTATCCAAGGTCTAGGGGCTTATTTTCCCACATTAATACAAGATAATTGGTGTACGAATAACTCAACAATTAGACTCATATTACGCAGGAAAATAACATTTTTGCCCCCCAAGGAACATAAAACACAAAAGCTTCATACCCAAAATGCCTTTTTAATCTTCCTCTCATCACTTAAATATTTTATCATTAATGGTCTACTTCTTTTCTTCTTTATATTTAAGAGGCCTACCATGCAAGTTTTACACTCCAGAAAGGGATTCACACTAATCGAATTATTAGTCGTGATAGCGATCATTGCGATCTTGATCGGCTTACTGCTTCCCGCAGTACAAAAAGTGCGCGAAGCCGCTGCTAAATCGCAGTGCCAAAACAACATGAAACAAATCACCCTGGCGTTTCATAACTACCATGGCACCGAAAGTGTATTCCCTTCAGGAAGCTTTGGTGGTGGCAGTAGCGGCAGTTTTCCTGCACCTTGGGGCGATGCGCCAGTTTGTGGTGGGGGTTGCCCTTATGGGCATTTCAGCTGGGCAGTAAAAATCCTTCCCTACTTGGAAGCGGAAAATCTTTACAAACAATTCGATTTCACGGTGCCCGCTTATGCCACCACCATCTTTGAAAATGGTACCGAGCGTGGCCCTGCTGGAGATCCCAAAAATAAAACACCTAGTACAAGCATGCCCAAAGGTTTAGTTTGCCCCAGTGCCAAGCGCACTGCACCTGCCAACGAATTCAAAGATTACGCACTAAATTCTGGCACCGGTTCTTGCTGCCCAGAACGAAATACGACCGGCCATAACGGCATGGGCTTTGTCTGGAGTAATATTAAAATTGCCAATGTCACTGATGGCACCAGCAATACTTTCCTGATCATGGAAAAACTTCACTCCTCCAATCAAAGCTGGCTAAATGCAGACCATGGCTCTAATCACTTTGCTTTTGTTCATCACCCTTCGCAAGGCTATGTAAGTGCCACCGAACCTGCAACACAACAACCACCAAACTCTACCTTTTGGAACAATCGTTCCGCAGGGGGTGGGCATACCGGTGGCACCATGGCTTCTTGGGTGGATGGCAGAGTTGGGTTTATAGCCAACGGAATTAACTTCACCACTTACCAGGCAATGCATAGCAGAGATGGCGATGAAGTAGTGGGTGATTACTAAGCCATTGTAAGTAATCCACTTTTGATTCCATCTAGGAACCTCACAAATGAGACCCGTTCTTTTTTGTTCTTTTATTTTAAGTTTGCTAACTCTTACGGGTTGTGCCAAAAATGGCCCCGAAGTTGTTTCCGTA
>Ga0209190_1001446_pt1 | contig 16601 bp, 10 predicted proteins | sample M_140205_XF_Meta_FD_187315 | JGI IMG/M metagenome (GOLD analysis project Ga0209190, IMG submission 187315) | Freshwater microbial communities from Lake Montjoie, Canada to study carbon cycling - M_140205_XF_MetaG (SPAdes) (version 2) | ecosystem: Environmental > Aquatic > Freshwater > Lake... | reverse complement strand
TACTTTAGGTGAGCTTGGTGAATACTCTGAAAAAAATCCGATACTGATACTAAAAACTGGGGGGTTCCCCGCTAAGTTGAATGCGCCCAATTGCCAAAATTTGATTAACTTGATTAAAGATGCATTAAAGGAAGACTTGCAAATCGAATTTGATTACAAAAACCGAGATGAAGACGTTGAAAAACACTACGAAATTGACCCTGTTGGTATCGATCTTAATATCTCGAATGGCACCATTTGGCTTATAGCTGGTGGTAAAAAAAAGGACGACAAGGGCAAACTACTGCCAACGCCATCCCACTATGCATACCGCCTTGAGAAAATCAATAATCCAAAACTAGGAACCAAAAAACTTGTGCTGACTGAAGAAGAGCGATCAACAATTAGGAAATATATTTCTAACGACCTTGAAGGCAACTACATTCGTCCAAAGGTAGAAATTTTAACAGCACAAATTTTGATCAAAAAAACATTCCATGAATATGTGATTTATACACCTTGGTTTTTTCATCAAAAATTCATGGGAATGCAAGGGGGAAATTTTGTTTACCAGGTTGAAGCCATAAAAGAGACAATTTTTTCGAAAGTTCATGCTGCTAGGGGGGTTGCAACAATTATCTACCCACCAGAACTGGTGCAAGAATTCCTAAAGGAATGTGATTCCATTAAGGGAATACATGAATTAGCAATTGCTGAAGTTAAATCAGCATCGAAAAAAAGCCCCACTACAAAGAAAAAACCCTAGGCTGGCAGACTGAATAAGTTAAAACAGACTTTAAGTGTGTTGATGTTTAATTAAATGTAATTGCGAAAATCTGGTTTCATATAGATCGGTACCATGCGGCGCGCTGGATGTCGTAGATGAAAATGTAAACGCCGAAAAATGCCCGCGTGTTTGGGTCCGTCTTCTCGATGGGCCCGCCGGTAAACCCGATGAACGATGCGTTCGGCAAAGCATCCCACAGGTTGCTGGAGATGCCCGTAGGACATCACGCCTACTCATCGTCCTGTGCCGCCACCGTCCAAATTCGTTTCAAGGGAAGCTCCGCTTTCAAATCCTCGTCCAGCCCATTGTAGTTCGCAAAGAGGGCTTCGAGAAGTTCCTTCTGAGTCCAAAGGCGAACCTTGAAGAAGCTCGGCGACATTTCCTTAAAGACATTCGGCTTGAACCCGCTCCATGAGACGAAAAGACCTTCTTGAGCGCCAAACTTCGACACCGCACCGAGCAGCTTATCCACGTCGGGACGGCCAATCGGCGAGTCTTCGGATTTCACTTCGACACACAGGCGCGGAGAGCCAAAGCCCAGCGGCCCATTCCCCGCGAGGATGTCAACGCCACCGTCCGCACCTTCTGGGCTGCGATAGGTCGTATAGCCTTGCGCTTGGAGAATGGCTTCCACCAACCGAGTGAGGTTGTGCTTCTTGAATCGCGCGGAAATCAGCCGCCCGATTTGGTCGCGGCCCGCCGCTTCGAGGTCCGCGTTGGCCGACACTTCAACGCCTTCCTCGGCATCATCGCTGGCCGTGGGCGCGACGGCTGCATGAATGGATTCCGGTTTCCAGTGGTTAGCCTTCATCTTTGCGATTCTGGCCTCGGCGTTGTTACGCTTGATTCGGCAGATGGTGAGAAAGGCGCCAAGACTGTTGAGGATGTCCTGACCGAAATAGTCGCGTGGAATGGCTTCCGCAATCCACTTCACCGAGCGCCAATGATAATACGGACTCGGCCCCGCTGCCTCGAAATGGTAATCGCCCGTGACTTCGCCGATGCAAATGGCTGGTTGCGACTTCAATGGAAGAAACACGAGGTCGCCCTTTTTGATTTCGTGGGCAAACGGCCACACCTGGCTCACCCAGTTGATCAGGCTCTTTGGCTTGGCGTCCGGGTAGAGCTTTGCCATGTCCGCCGTAAGCACGTCGCGGTCGGGGAGCTTCATGAGATTCACGGCCAGCTTTTCCCATGTAACATAGACCCGATTTTCTCTGATGAACTTTTGTTCGTATTCGCCGCGTGAACCGGCGCGGATTAGCCAGATAGGGATATGTTTGGTGTTTAGCTGCATTGAAAAAGCCTACTTTCTGTCGTCAGCAGCCACGGCGGGCTCAACCGACTCTTCTACGGTTGCTAGCTCTGCACTTGTGACGCTGGCGATATACTCAAAGAGCGAGGCCTTAGCCTTCTCAATAAACGTGGTCTTCGCACTACCGAGTGTGGTAAAATAGTTTCGAAATGGTGCCGATACGTCTTGCGCCCATTGCTTCGACTTGGGCTTCGGGAGCTCGATTTCTGTCCACCGCGAACCACAATCTTCTCGGTTGGTTTGCATCAAGGTCACCCGCTGCCATTGCTGCCTGACTCCACGCAGACACAATGCCCAGAACAAATAAAATGGGTCCCAGCCTTCAGCCAATCCGCCTTTAGCCGTGAAGATGAATACCTCCTTCGTTATCACTACGTTTTCTTCACCAGGAAGGATGATCGCGAATTCCCCAATGTTGGATGATGCGCGGTTTGGCGTTATGACGCTCCATGGGCTCAGACCACTTGATGGCCCACGCCAGAACTCTTCGGCGACGGCCTTGCTCAGCAGGTTTGTCGGATTCACATTCATCCGCAAACTACGGATGTCAGAAACTTTGATGTATGGGATTGTTCCCGCACGGCGGTCGTTCGATGGGCTTCCATGACCTCCCCGCTCCGTGAGAACGCCAGTTTTTAGTAGCTCCCCGATTGTGATGCGCTCCAGTTTTTGGCTAGAAACGAACCTCTCGAACTCTGCGTTCCATCGACGGTCAAAATATCTCGGGACCAAGACCCGGTTGTCGAAGACTCGTTTCAACGGGACTCTGATAACCGCTGCCGACGGCTTGCGAGAAAGGTATGCGTTCGTGGCTTCTGCCAATTCGTTATCAATCTCGCCTGTGCGTTCGCCTGTTGCAGTGTTGATTTTGTAGCGTGTTCCCCCGCTCTTGTAGATGCCACATGTTGCAGGGCTCAAGGATGCCACGGTCCCTCTTTTCGGAACCGCACTCACTTTCTCAAAGACATAAAAATTCGTCTTTGCCCGGCAGAATCCTTGAAATGCTTCCATCGGCACGTTTGCTACGGTAAGCGGACGAAAACGAGGCTTTAACCAGTCGAACAGAAAACCGTAATTGGAGGAAAAAAGGTATGTTTCTGGTAAGACAATTCCCAATCTGCCGCCGACTTTAAGTAGCTGGTATGCGCGTTGGAGGAACAAAAGACCAATTTCCATTTCTTGATAGGCTGTCCCACCCGCACATGCGATATCCAGCCCAGCGAGGCGTGCATCCTCCGCCGATACCTTGAGATTGTTGCCGAAAGGCGGGTTTGTGACTACTACGCTGAAACGCCCGTTCGAAAACTTACCCATCATGTGAGGAAAATGTTTTGCCCACTGATGCGTGCGGACCGCATCACCTCGGACGCACTGTGCGGAACCATCACCTGCAATTTGCATGACTGCTTTCGTCAGCTTCACACCGATCTTGTCTTTATCTATTCCATAAAGATGGGTTTGTGCCCAACGCGAAAGTTCTGCTTTGTCCGTGATTTTCCGACCCATTTCTACCATTGCCTGGACCAGAAATCCCCCAGTGCCGCAAGCAGGGTCGATCACAAGGTCATCCCACTGAATATTTAGAAGGCGAATCCCCGCTTCAATGACAGGTTGAGGCGTAAAGTATTGTCCTTCTTCCTGCTTTAGAGCAGCCGAGCGCAGAACTTGGAAGGCGAGTGACACCGTTTGAATCCCCAAGTCAATTAGCCGGTAGTCACCAAGCTCCTCTGCGACAAAGTGGAGAGTGCTGTCTGTGAAATGAATCTGACGGTCGCGCGCTTCCGTGAATACCTCTGTGTAAACATCCACGAACTTTCCGAACTGATTCCTAATCTCCTCTCCAGTCTTTGTAGCGGTAGCCAGAGGCCGAAACATCGGGACGCTGCCGGATGCTTTGGCCCTCTTGTCACTTTCAAGCTTCAAGAGAAAGAGGTTGCAAAGCTGGTCCAACTGTTCCTCGCGGCGTGTTACGTTGGCGTCATTGGTCACCACGCGATCGAGTAGGTGAGAGATTGCCCGGCGAAGTGTTTCCTCAGAGGGAAGTGCTAAATCGTTGAACTCGACTCGAACCCACTTTGAGGAGATACTATCGCCCGGGTGCGGCAAATCTGAGACAACCTTTCGTTTCCTCAGAAAATCTCCGGATGGTTCGCGATAGACAAACACTGCCCTCGCTGAAGACTCGGCTGAATTACACCACGCTCCGAATTTCACATGCGGTTCGTTTGACAACAATTGTTCCAACTGGCTGAGGCCTTTTTCCTCGTCGGGCTGCTTGCACTCAATGACAGCTATGACGTGCTTAGGGTCGCCAATGCGTTTTGGACAATCGAAGATTGTGATATCGCACGGGAAACCCTCAAAGCTTCTACCCTTCTCTCGTTTGGTTGCTTCTGACGGGGATTTCGGGACCCGCCATTCTTTCTTGCCGAACATCATTTGCGAAATCTCCCAGCCGACGGAAACGAGATGCTTAACAAGCGGGCCGACGACAAGGGCCTGCTCTGGCGATTTAGTCTTCAGCAGCGACAGGATAGTTTCCTCACTCGGCTTTTGAGCGGCCATCGCTTCTGGCGCGCGTGTTTTCACAACTTTGCCACGGTTTTTTTCAGGTAGATCTATTTTACCAGACGGGTGTTCGGTTTTGTTTTCTTGGTTCATGATTTAATTCCAGAAAAAGGTTTTGAGCGAGTGGGTGGTGCGAGGTCGATGAGGGTGCCGAGTTTGCGGGCGTCGATGAAAAGGGTCTGTTTGCGGCGGTCAAGGCAATTCTCAATAGCACCACCACATATTTTGTTATTAAAATGTCTTCTATATAAAATCATTATTGGCCAATAATCATTTAATTAAATACAACAATGCGTACCCTAACATTTTTCATATCTAAAACAAGCTTAGCAGAGCTTATATTTAAATTCACATCAATTAATGTTATTCGTCCTATTTTTAATACCAAGTTCACGTGGCAACTTAGTTTAATTTACAAATGGCAATCTTTACTATTTTATTGGTATTAAACCTATTATGACACCTTAATGAATGCAAAAAAATGACTAGCAAAAAGTATCCTTTCAACCGATTAACAATTAATTCTCTTAGGCCCATAGAACAAACATTTAATCCCCAAAATAATACCCTTCACTAAAATACCAAAGTTTGAATGAATTAATGGCCTAATCATGGTAAAAAAAGGCCAAGGTAAAACATCTCGATTTTAAATTTATTGCGGAGATAAGAATGAGCGAACTAACTAGAGAACAAATCTGCAGAAAAATTAACCAAGATAAACTCCTGCTTGCATTAACTTTTAAAGAAGTTTCGGCAATTGATAGCTATTTTAAACAAGTGTGGGGCATCCATTCACCCATAGCACCTCAAAAATTTGACAAAGCGCTTTTGAAAGCTGCTGGCAAGGTTCTTTTTAATAAATACGATGGCCTTAATGACCAACGGGAGGAATACCTTTTGCATGATGAATCTATCCCTTTTAACCTAGAGAAAAAATTCTACGATCTTATAGCTAATGAAAAGCTTGCTGGATTGATTCATTCAAAAAAACGAACCTTTATTCTTGACGCAGCAGCTTTAATTATCTCATTAATTAAAAACCTAAAAATAACAGGGCCAATCTTGGATATTGGTTGCAGCATTGGCTACCATTGCGGGCTGATTTCAAAATTTACGGGATTGGAAGTTTTAGGAATAGATATCAGTAAAAAATCAATTGCCGAGGCAAAAAGAAGAGCCCCAAAAGGCACATCAGGGCTAAAATTTAAAGCAACAACAATCGAGAAGGATGACTTTGCAAAAAAATTCGATTTCGTTTACTCAATCGATTCCATTGAAATAGATCAAACAAATATACACTTAATATCCAAGGCACTGAAACCAAATGGCATTGCCCTTTTGATCGATGATTCACCTATGTTTGATAATATTGAATTAAAAAAAGTATTAATAAAAGAAAAACTTGGATTTGGTTTCGCAGATATAACAGGTGGCTGGACTGGAGAAGAAAACGGTTTTGATTCTAAAATCGGCCTAATTCTTATCAAAGGCGGGTCTAAACCATTACCAAAAAATTTCCAACAGCAAGCTGAATTTACCTGGGGCGAACACTTTAAAGATTTTGCCAATGATAAAAAAATTCGAGAAGATAAAAAAACTCAAGCATACTGCAGGGCAAAACTAGCTGTACCAACCACTTTACAAAAGGAAGATCAGTTACCCCCCACGGCCGTTATAAAAAAAGATGACGCTCTAAAAAATGAGATTATATCGTTCTACACCAAATGCGGAATTAACCTTACAAAAAACCAAAATAAACTTGATAGGCAATTAAAAAAACTGATGGGCCCAATTCGATATAAAAATTATCTAGATACCACTGAACAAGTTCACAAAGGGATAATCCCAATCCATTACACATACAATTGTATGAATACGCTTTTGGAGGCAAATACACTTATCAGCCATCAGGCAGAGGTTTTTGTGGATGTCTCAGAACAAATCTATAATGAAATAAAGCCCCTTCTAAATAAAGGAATGAAAGTTGGCGACCTAGGTAGTTACACAGGAGTATTTATCAACTGGCTTGCTACAAAGCATCCCGAATGTGACTTCCTTGGTTTTGATTGCACCATTAAAGCAATAGATTTTGCAAATGAGCAAAATAAATCTGCAAGCAATACTAAATTTGTAATTTGGGACTACACCTTGCCTAGCCGTTACAAATTGAAACCCTGCGATGTATTAATAAGTTCTTTTGGAATTGATTTTAATCATCAAGGCGAGGACCATTTGTATTCCACGGACCTAAATGACCTGCGTAATTGCAAAGCTTATATTCCTCAAACCAATGAGTCATATTATTTCTTCCATTGCTGGCGCGAGGCAATCAAGCCTGGTGGAAAACTTGTAGTTGTCTTGCGTATCGGAAATATAAACCACTTTATTCCAGTAATTGATGCCGCAACAGATGCTGGATGGAAATTCAATTTGGAAAGTTCTAAAAGATTTGATTCTGGAAGCGAGCGATTCCCTTTATTAGTTTTTTCAGCCGAGACACCAATTCAAATGTCACAAAAAGATTTAATCTCATGGTGGCGCAAACATGAATCGTCATTCAATACCAAAGACACTTTTTCATGTTGTACCGCAATTGAAATGTACCAATCACTACCAGGAAGAATTACCATTAAAGAAAAAACGGAGGCATTCAATCGTAACCATACGAAGGTTACACAATTAGGAAGTTCAGAAAACATCGGATATTGTTTTGTTCGAGCAACCAATGGTTTTACTGAACTCAAAATTGTACCTATAGCAAAACTAAAATCTCTAAAATTAAAGATGGATAAGAAACAAGCCATTGGAAACTCGATGTTTTAGTTTGAAAATTTAGAAACCAAAACAAAGTCCTTAAAATTTAGAAATAATTAATAACATCACCTTTTTAGGAAGTTATTAATAAAGCCTAAACAAATGAATTAAGGGGTTTAAGGTGCCATCGTTTTGGCTATTGCTTTAGTCTTCGTCATCGCCTTCATCCTCATCGTTCTCGCTGTCTTCATCTTCGCCAGTGCAATAATTCATATCAATTCCAATATGAACGGTGCTTGAGGCTGGGCCGCAGGCCATACCACGAGTTGTAATACTAAAAACTATTAAATTTTTGATCTTCTTGATAGCTTTCATAAAGGTTTCAAAATGGAAAAACTCTTCTTCTTCGTTTTCTTTCTCGATTACTTTTTCATTAATTTCAGTGAATTCATCTGAAATTTCAACAAAGTCTCCGATTTCATCTAAGTAGATAAAAGCGGTTGCAGGAGATGGGGTACATAGTTCTGAACTAATGATTTGCTCACCAGTTACAGGGCAATAAAAATTAACATGATCAAGATCCAAATCTATCTGCTTCATAATAACCCTCTAAAAGTTAAAACCCAGAATAAGCACTTTACACACAGTCCTATTAGGGTCAAATCCTTAAACATTTCATTAAAATGCGAAAAAATTATTATTTTAATAAACCTAGGCAATTAAGTTAAACACTTAAGAAAAAACAGGTATCCCGGCGAGTACATTTCGATCAACTCCTCGCCAACCACCTTTTTGATAAGATCCAACCGACATAATGTGTTCCCAGGCTTCAGGTCGGTTTAATATTTCTTCAATTTGCTTAAGATTAAATTTGGTTTTATCTTTGGGGATAACAGCCCATGCCCCACCGCCACCTTTGCCACTTGCTGTAAAGGTAAGACCGCCATTAGTATCGATATACAATTGCATTTTTTGCAACATAGAAGGAACTAAAACTTTAGGTTTGTTACAGGTACTAAAACCTTGCTGTCTCCCAAAACGATACCAGTTGGCACCTTTAAACTTGCCTTTTTCTCTTCCTTCAAGGGTATCTCTATTTTGAAATAAGTATTTCCAAGCCAAAGGATATTGCTTTCGGAAAGTAACTTCAGGGATTAGCGCACTATTAGAATCGTAAGGAAATAAAAGTAGGTATTCAGATCCGCGGGATCCTTTGCAACAGCCCCTAAGAACAGCAGCTTCTAGTTTCACAGATTTTTCAGATTCTTTAGATAAAACTTCAATTACTTCGTTGGTTTTCTTAAGAATGGTTTCAAATAGAAAAATCTTATCTGCGCTGGTTTGAACCCCAACTTCAATATCTGCAATATCACCTAAGGTTACTTTTGAGCCAATACCCAATGAATCATTTTTACCGTTTAAATCTTTTGATAACCAATCAACAATCGGATTATGCAAGCGAGTACGAGAGGTGGGACGCAACCAAGAAATATCTTCTGGTTCATCCATATTTCCCCAGGAGGCTTTTAATGGATTGGAATATTCAAAGTCTTTGGTACTAGTTGAGGCTAAGCGTTCTGCAAATAACATTGAAACATAATTGGTTGCTGTATTAAACACTTGGGTATCACCGAAATCCGCCCAAAGCCTAAGCCTAGCAGGAATTTTTTGTTCCAAACCAACCAAAATACTTCTAAGTGTTTTTGCAGCCTTACTATGATTAAAATTGGGTTGAATAAAAGCAATTTGCCCCTGATCAGGCGCCGCAAGTTTTACTAGAGCAATCTCGATAAATGCGTAATAAAGGTCTGAGTTTCCTTGAGTTAAAGATATATAGTTTTTTTTGTAAGTTTTCAATAAAGCCTTATCAATTTGCTGAATGCGAACGTATGGTGGATTTGCAATTACAAGATCAAAACCATTTTTTTCCCCATCTTTAAAAACATGGGAAAAAGTTGTATCCCAATTAAATGGCAAATCTTCAATATTTATGTCAGGATTTTTTTCATACAATTCTCTTCGAACATTATGGATTTCTTTTAGCAATTCTTGCTGTTCAGCCGCTTCATCTTGCACTTCAAAAAAATATTTTTTCATCAGGATCTGATGCTTGTTCTCCAAGCGAACTTCATCATCATAAGGCATTTTTAATTGTGTGCTTGCCCCTTGGTATTCCTGCTTTGGAGAAATTAGCAAACTATTACCTTTACAAATGTTGAGTTCAAGATCAGGCAAGGGGCGCGAAGAATCTTCAGATAATGCAACAGCAAGCCAAAGTCGAAGTCGGGTCAGCTCAACAGCTTCCTCCGAAATATCAACCCCATGCAGACATTTACACACAAAATGACGACTCTTTTCCCCCCAAGTGCTGGAGCCTCTTTGGTAGCCATCACCACCACCACTTGCGCCATCGCACGCACTATCCAACATTAAAAGCACTTCAAGGCAGGCCCATAAAAGAACACCTGAACCAACAGCCGGATCCAAGATTCTAAAGTTGCTTAGAACCCTTCTTATTTTTTTTGCTTGCTCGCCAGTGAGAACCTTTGTCTTACCCTTTAAAACATCTTCAATAAGATTGCGATTTATTTTAGTCAAATGTTCAACACGCGCTATGACACCTTCCATAGCAAGTGCCAATGCAATTGGCTTTGGGGTGTAATGAACACCTTCTTTCTTTCTGTCTTCAATAGAGTTAAAGTTTTCTAAAGCTTTGCCAAAAAAACTTGGGTCAATCCGCAATCCCTCATCGGACCCCGCATCTTCATTGAGAGAAAATTCATAATCCCGAAAAAGTTGTAAGAATGAACCTGCTTTGTTTGGGTCAAATATATCTGGAGGCAGAAAAATCAAAGATTCATCTGGTCTTTGTTCGAAAAGTCCACCATTTAGGTAAGGATAGTTATCACAAAATTTCTGCCTTATTTCTGGTGAGCGATTTTCGATATCCACATTAAGCACAGAAAACCAAAGAGGATTGATATATTTTCTATAATAATTTTCTTTGTCTAATTCAAATTGCTGTATTAATGTTTCTATTTTTCCTGGCAGCCAACCTTTTTGGGAAAGAAATCTTAGAAACATCATTCGGCCAACAATAAGTACCGAAATTCGAAAAGCAGATTTACGCACATCGTCATTTTCGGATTTAAGCTTACTTTTGTTTTTTTTAACACCTGGCTTAGCAGACAAACATTTTAAAACACAGCTTTCTATGTTTTCTCTAAGCTTATTGAGTGTAGGAAAGAATCGATCGTTAAGAGGGGCTTGTTTTAAATCTGTTTCTAATAATTCCCATTCACGCAATAAAATTCTAAAAAGCAACTGTCTTGTAACAAGGTTAACACGGGAATGGCTCTCACGAAGTTGTCGATGGCCGATAAAACATTTATTACCAGCCATGCCAAAATCAATAAAGGTGTTTTCAGTCTTTAAAAAAATTAAATCGCCTCGGTTTATGCCTTCATTACTACTGTCAGATTTTAGATAAAGCTTTAAGCTATCAACGTCACTTTTCCAATTCCATGCACGGCGGATTTTTTTACCTTCATGAAGAATTGCACATAGCTTCATTGAATCTGTTGTTGGATCTTCTAATTTGGTTGGCGGGCCAACCCAACCGTCAAGAGAAAGAACCTGTAGAATTTTGGCTGGCGAATCAATTCCTCCCCAACCCATAGTGAGAAACTTTGGTTGTTCATTAATGGGAAGATCTGAAAATTTAATTACTGGAACGGAATCATTTTCAAACGACTCAGAAACCAAAATCGATAAATCACCCCAACTAACAAAAATACTTTCTTGTCCCAATGCTTTACAAAGTTCTTTTGCAAAATCTAAAATATGATTTTTCGCAGATGAATCATCAAGAATTGAAGAATCACAACTAGAAGATAAAATAGTAATGTTTTCACGGGTTACACGGCCATCATCGTGGACAAATGACCCTGTGACTTCGGATGGGGTCGAACCAAAAAAACCACCTGTTTCTAGTGTTTTCCGAGTTTTAGCTTCCCATTCTGCGCGCACCTCTTGATTAATAATTTTCCCATCTTTACGGCGACTAGGCACCAAGATCCGAACCTTTACTTTCCCTATTTCGATTATTTCACTTGAACTATTCATTACAAAAACTCATAACTTTTTTAAAATGGAAGACATCAATTAGAGTGATTTTTATAAAATAAGCAAATAGCAATTATCAATTATTTCGAATACAAAATTCAATAATTACACAATCAAGATAACCATTTAAAAATTATTCGTAAGAACAAAATACTTATGTTTAATTTACAATCATTTTATTTATCTTCCCTGGTTTTTATTAATTGCAAAGCTTGGATATCTAGCGCTTTTAATTGATCCAAGTCATCATGATCTTTTGCCAAATGGGCCAGAAAAAGAATATGCTCTGCTTCTGTTTGCCATTTTCTAATCCAACTAGGTGGTGGCATCATTGGCATGTTAATCAATGTTTGTAACTTCTCGATATATTTACCAATTACTTCCATAAGTTTTCTCTCCGAAAAAATTAGATTAGTAGCTTTTCGTTTAACCCAAGAGATTGGCTTATACTAACAAAATATAATCAAGTTCTGCTCCGATTATAATTGCAGTAGAAAGCCAACTTGAAACCAATAATATCAATAGCTTCTAATTTGAAAAAACAATTTCCCCATTCTTGAAAACCTTCATCTCTCCATTGCCAAATTCCTTCCAGACTTCTTCTTTAGTAAGATTCTTGGTTGCTATGACAATCCCTTTTTCGCTTGGGCTTTTTTCTTCGTTCAAATTAACCTGCCAATCTTCATCTTCCAAAGAAACTTCCCCATAAGGACTTTGTCTTTCAGTAAAACTAAGATTTCTCTTTCCTTTAATGTCACGATAAGCAAACAAATGCTCGCCTTCAGAAAACAAAAGACACATAGTGCCAAATTTGTTGTATTGGTGCAGCATACCCCGAATCTTTTCAAAATCACTAAAGCCCAGGCCTTGGTTTTGGATATCAAAAAGTAATGCACACATTAACAATTCTGAGTCAGTTTCCCCCTTAGGCTTAAAGTCTAAATTGGAACTGATTTTATTCAGGGTCCCATTATGGGCGAGCATAAAATCATGATTTCTGAATTTATGCTTAAACGGATGCGTATTGAAAAAAGATACCTCCGTTCCACTTGCACTTCTTACATGGCCAATAAAAATATTGCTGGTAATGGAGCCATCATTTTCTACAGTTTCGGAAAGTTCACTGGTTGAAGATTTCATGGGTTCCTTGCTAATTTTAAACTTTTTGCCATTATACCTACCAATCCCCCATCCATCGGAATGGTCATTACCTCGCTGGCGAAACCCTCGGAATGAAAAAGAACATGTTACAGGTTCATTAAAATTCAGCCCCAACAATTCGCACATGACTTACCTCCTTCAAAATCGGTTTTAAAACTACTGCGCAATAATTAGCCCAAGAGCTTGTTGCACGTAATCAACACCAATTATAACCTTCTTGCCTTTGTACTCATCTACATTAAATAAGGTGTCATTTAAAATGGTTTCCAATGCAGATCGAAGGCCGCGGGCTCCGGTCCCGTATTCATAAACTAACCCAGCGATAAATAAAATGGCCTCGTCTGAAAAACTTAGTTCGACATCATCTAACAGAAATAGCTTCTGATATTGCTTCATTATCGCATTACGTGGCTCTCTTATTATTCTTACTAGGTCCTCAATTTCCAGATTGTTTGTCTGAACAATTACAGGTAACCGACCGACAAATTCTGGGATTAAACCAAACTCAATAACATCTTCTTGGCTGATTCGCGATTCGCGAGAGGCTATTGCTTTAATAGGTTTGCACCCCGACTCCTGTATTTGGGAGTTAAAATTGAACCCAATAGTGTTATTGAAAATTCGTTCGTTTTTTCGATTACTAATTTCTTCAAGACCAGAGAAAGCGCCACCACATATGAATAGAATATTGGTGGTATCAACTTCAATGAACTTTTCAAGCGGATGCTTACGCCCACCATTCGGTGGTACATTTACAATCGAACCTTCCAAGATTTTCAAAAGCGATTGCTGAACCCCTTCACCACCTACATCGCGACTAATGCTGAGGCTTTTTCCTTTTTTAGCTATTTTGTCAATCTCATCGATGAAGATAATCCCATTTTGAGCTTTGGCGACATCGCCATTACTGTTTACTAATAGTTTTGAAATTATGGATTCAACATCTTCACCGACATAACCCGCTTGCGTTAAGGCCGTCGCATCTGCAATTGCAAAGGGAACGGTCAGAAGTTCAGCAATGGTTTTTGCTAAAAGGGTTTTCCCAGTACCGGTCCCCCCGATCAACAAAATATTACTTTTTTCAATCTTAGTGTCGTTAAATTCTTTGGTTATCTTTTTGGAAAAAACCCTCTTGTAGTGATTTGCAACCGCAATAGCCAATTGCTTTTTAGCCCCAGTTTGGCCTATGACAACCTGGTCTAAATGATGGACAATTTCCTTTGGTGTCAAGATCTTTGTTTCAACTAAACTTTGTTCAGTTTTTGATACCGTTTTTTTCCCGGAACATTTAACGAACACACTAGTAAACGATTCTTCACTTATAGTTGGAACAATGGCACTAATCTGGTCATTAGGTTGCTGCGTTTCTGTATTTTCATTATCTTTCTTTTTTTTTCTATAAATCGATGATGATGATTGGCATAATTTCAAACATTCCCCACAGACTTTTTTCGAGATAGTCTTAACTTCTGATCTCGATGGCGGACCAATAACAAGTGGCCCTACCTCAGATTCATGTTTTTTGCAAAAACTACAAATCTCATCATTTTTTCTCTTCGGCATAGCGACCTCAAATTAATAGGTGATTGAAAAATTAAAACATTGTTTTTAATAGGCTTTTTAAACCATGCTTTGAAGCTTGGTTTAAAACAGCATTAGGAAATAGTTATAAAATCGGTTGATTGAAGAATATCCGATCATCTACTTCGCCGCTCTTCACAAACAACATGTATTTCTTTCCAAGCGTCGTAAGGCATCGGCCAATCGCAGGTAAAATATCTATCAGGGCCATCTTTTGGAGTTCTGCTTCCATTTCCTTAAGCGTTTCTAAATCTAGGCCCATCAAGTTTTCCATGCTTTTCACGGAAACTCCTTCCGAAGAACAAAGGATATCCATGTATTGGATTTCTTGAGCCGTGATTCCTGATGAGCGCGTTCGCTCGGTCATAAACATATCCCGCACGCAAACATCACTTAAAATAGCTTTATGGGGATTAAGCAAAAGAAGTTTATCAATCCACTTGATTATGTCCCTAGGTACACCTCTACACGCATTTGCAAGCAAGTTAGCAGCAGATGCTTCAAGCTCAAGATTGTTCCGATTTGCATGCATGCAAGCAATCTCGTTCAGTTCTTGAATAGAATAGCTTTCCATTACAAGGATTTGGCACCTGCTACGAAGAGCCTTATTGATTTTTCCCGGTTCATTACTTGCCATAAGCAGGGTAAAATCTGCACATGGAGTTTCCGAACCTGTGATAATTTTATTTCTTCGAATCAGGGGCGTAATATTTCTATCGATGGCTGAGTAAAGGCAAGTTTGAACTGGCCTGCGAAGGTTTTGTGTCTCATCGATGAAAAGCATGTCATGCGGCTTAAGATCTTGAATAATTTGGACTATTTCGATTTCTTTCGAATCGCGCGAAGCATTAAATCGATGGAACCCAACACCCATTAATCTTGCAGACTCGGAAGCCAGTTCTGATTTTCCGGTTCCTGATTTTCCTTGGAACAGCGTGTGGGGGAAAGGCTTACCCAAGGTCTTACACCCAACCGCAAGTTTTTTAAGCAAACTAATATTAAATGACTGACCGATGATTGGTGGTTTTTCTGGTGGCAATTCTTCAGCATCGTTGATTCTATTTACATGAATGCCAGATGATTGTGAGACCACTGGAATCTTCTCCTCTTGTTGATTGGCAATGGTTGGTGATGAAACATGATTAGATAAATACATAAAACCTCAAAGTTAAAGAGTAACAGCCAGGGAAACAATATCGAAAAAATCGTGTAAATTAGGGCGAGTCAGTAAATTTTGTCAAAGCATTGTTAAAACCTTTCATTGATAAACCTTTTCGTTTTGATCAATTCATTTCGAACCTAGAATTAATATACCCAGCAAGGGTGGGGTAAATCCCCCATAGCCTTGGCTGTCTTAATCAATTGAAGCATTATCCTGATTTAAAGAAATTACTTTTCCCCAGAGAACTGGTTTTTGTGCATCAATACCAATCAATGCCCAAAGCACAGGGAATTTTGGCGCCTTATCTGGGCCTTGCCCGAAACCATCTGTAAAGTAAACAATTGCATCTGGCTTATGCGCCTTCAAAAAGTCTTTTTCAAAAGGGGGGCGTAAATCAGTTCCACCACGACCAGTAAGAGCTTCTACTTTTTCTTTATCTTTTAAGATTTTCGCAGACTGAACTTGATCATCACATTGAACAAGAATTACCTCTGCGATTTTTCGAATTCCATTAAGTTCATTAATAATCGAACTGAACATTTCTTGGGAAACACTTCCACTGGTATCAATAACCGCCATTATTTTTGGTTTTTTGGGAAACGATCTTGTACCAGGAATAATACCAACAAGATGCCTTATACGTCTGGGGGGCCTTGACATGCAGGCTGAAGGTTCAACCAACGAATATGCGAATTGTTGAAGTTCTTTTCGCCAATTTTTCCTTTTTCCACTTCTGCTGCTAACTTGTTCAATTGCATTAGAGGCAATTATTCCTGATCTAATTGTTTCGCCAAACAACTCTTCAAGTGATTTACGAAACGACTCTGGTAAACTTTGAAGCCCTTTTAATCCTACATTTGTTAGTGCAGATTCGATGTGAGAAGAAATCAAGGATTTCAAAGTTTCTAAATCACAATTTTCCAAAGAAAATTCATCCAAGGTTATAATGTCACTGTATTTTTCTAAATTGATTTTTTGCAGACATTCATACCGTTCCCGAAGGGATTGGTCTGGTTTTAACTTGCGAAAATCAGATAAGAGGATAGGACACCCAGGCAATGGCTCCCTTATATATTCATTGGCACAAATTTCTGCACTAACATAAAATGCAACTTTATTTGAAAAATCCGATGGCTTGCAAAACACATGACCCAAAACAACATGATGAA
>Ga0209190_1001445_pt1 | contig 16604 bp, 13 predicted proteins | sample M_140205_XF_Meta_FD_187315 | JGI IMG/M metagenome (GOLD analysis project Ga0209190, IMG submission 187315) | Freshwater microbial communities from Lake Montjoie, Canada to study carbon cycling - M_140205_XF_MetaG (SPAdes) (version 2) | ecosystem: Environmental > Aquatic > Freshwater > Lake... | reverse complement strand
TCGGGTGGCCGACCCGCTCTCTCAATTATCAACGATGTATTGCTAGAGGGAATGAAGATCGTTGGCGAGCGCTTCGCTACCGGTGAGATGCAACTTCCTTTCGTGCTTCAGAGCGCGGAGACAATGAAAAAGTCGGTTGCTTACCTAGAGCCGCACATGGAGCAAGCAGATGCTGGCGGCAAGGGAATAGTTGTACTCGGAACCGTGAAGGGTGACGTTCACGACATTGGAAAGAACCTTGTTGACATTATTCTTACCAACAACGGATACGAAGTTCACAATATCGGTATCAAAGCACCCCTTAACGTTTTCTTAGATAAAGCGCGCGAGGTAAATGCAGACGCAATTGGAATGAGCGGGCTCCTAGTTAAGAGCACAATCATCATGCGTGAGTATCTACAGGAGATGAACTCGCTCGGTTTTGCCGGCACCCCTGTGATGCTTGGTGGCGCAGCACTTACTCGCAGCTACGTTGAGTCAGACCTTCGAAAGATCTATGAAGGCAGGGTTTTTTACGGAAAAGACGCGTTCGAGGGGCTTCGCACGATGGATATTCTCATGCAGGGCAAGAAAGATGGCAACCTTGATCCTGAGTTCGGGCGCGCCGAGGGAGCGAAGCGCAGCACACCGAGGCGAAGTGAGCAGGTTGAGGATGAAATTGAGATCCCATCACGCTCAGATGTCGCTACTGACGTCGAGATCTTTAAGCCACCCTTCCTAGGGCATCGAGTAGCTAAGGGCATCGCGCTCGACGATATAGCTGCGTATATAAACGAGACTGCTCTATTTAGAAACCAGTGGCAGTTCAGACCTGAGAAAGGCAGCGGCGGCTCTGAGTCTGACGAAGAGTTTAAGAATCGAATTCGCCCGATACTGCGTGCTGAGCTCGATCAAGCAAAAGCAGAGGGCTGGCTCGTACCGACTGTCTCGTGGGGCTACTTCCCCGTCAACAGTGAGGGCGGAGATTTAATCATCTGGAGTGATGACACACGTCGCACAGAGCGCATGCGAATGAGCTTTCCAAGACAGCGACGCGCACCCTTCCACTGCATCTCTGATTTCTTCCGCTCAACTGAGTCTGGAGATGCCGACTACGCGGCCTTCCACGTTGTAACGGTCGGAGAGGAGGCCTCGATCAAGGAGCGAGAACTCTTCGCAGATGATCGCTATGCCGACTACCTACGCTGCCACGGACTCAGCGTTGAGATGACAGAGGCCCTCGCAGAGTTATGGCATCGTCGCATTCGCGAGGACTGGGGTTTCGCCGATGAGGACGGACCAAACCTTGCGGGGCTCTTTAGGCAGCAATACCGAGGCTCTCGATACTCGTGGGGTTACCCGGCGTGCCCAGACCTCGAGGAGCAAGGAAAGCTCGACGAACTACTTGACCTGGGTTCAATCGGCGTAAAAATCACAGAGGAGTATCAACTAACTCCCGAGCAGAGCACCTCTGCGATCATCCTCCCCCACCCTGAGGCTAAGTACTTCGTAGTCTGATCGCGCATCTTGCTGAGTTGAGATGAGCAGCGAGATTTCGCGTGTTAAATACTTCGACAGCCGAGCAACGGGTTTGCTCCGCCGCCGATGTCGATTGCGTAGACACAGACCTGGCTACCTCCGCCAGAGAGTGTGGTGTCGAAACCATGAAGCGCTCCGTACGAGGAGAAGACGGCTCCGACATCTGGGCGCGAAAGGTTTGCGGTAGTTGCAGCCCTAAATACGCCGTCAACATAAATGTGGAGCGTAACTGGGTTCGCACTATCCGGGTCTATTACCCATCCCGTTACACGAATTCCACTAGGAGTTCGACTGACGCTATCGATGCTGCCGAATGGCTGGCCCGTGACCGTGAGGGTTCTGCACCCGAGCAGGGGATTTACTCCGCCACCGACGTTGATCGCATACAGACAGTAAGTAGTGGCACCATTAGTCGTCGCAGGAATTATCGAGTCGAATCCGTGGTTCGATCCCCAAGCTGGAAAGACCGAACCAACATCGGCTCGAGCAGTATTTGCGCTAATCGCAGATACAAGTTGACCGTTTGCGTATACATGGAGAGTCACAGGGCCCGCAGTATCGGCATCTAAGGCCCAACCGCTCAGCCTCACACCACCCGCTACACGTCCAACTACCTCAAGACTCCCGAGAGGTGTTCCACCAAGAACAGTCGTGCAGGTACCGAGTCGCGGATTGGTTACACCATCTAGGATATTTATTGCATAGAGACATACCTCGCCGCCTTGCAGAGGCACAACTGCATCAAAGCTGTGGACATCGCCGTAACCTGGGAAGTAGTTCGAGAAACCCGGTCGGGAGAGGTTGGCTGAGATCGCAGCCCCCACTCCGCCGGCGTATACATGAACCGAGACTGGATCTGCAGAGTCTGGGTCAAGCGCCCAGCCAACAACTCGAACTCCACCGGGGACGCGCGAGACAGACTCAACGTTCCCAATCGGCGTAGGCCCTATCAAAGTGCTGCAACCAAGTTGTCGCACCGCTACGCCAGGGCCAACATTTACAACGTAGACACAGAGGTTTCCTCCAGAGACTGGAGCCACCGCATCAAAACCATGATTAGCGCCATAGGGAGGGTACGCGGCGCCAATGTCCGGGCGAGCAACCCCCGCAGGAATCGCCGCGGCCAGCGAACCGTCTCGAGTCACCAGAATTGTTGCCGCTGTACCAAGATCGGGGTCAAGCCCCCAACCGCGTATCAGTACGCCACCCGGCGCTCGACTTATTGAGTCGAGCGCTCCAACGGGATCCGGGCCAGCGATTACTCCGCAGCCGAGGGGCGTGTCTCTAGAGCCGGTCCCTACATTGACTCCGTATACGCATACGGTGCCGCCGGTTGTGACTGGCAGCACGCCATCGAAGCCATGGTTCGCTCCAAAATTAAATACCGCTGCAACATCGGGGCGATATCCATTCGCAAGAATCGTGCCGATCGGATTGTCGTTTAGCGTCACGCGAACTGATATTGCATCCGGGGTTGAGACATCAAAGCTCCACCCTCCAACATGCACTCCGCCCGGTACACGCTCGACTAAGTCCGTGCGCCCAGCAGGGTCCGCTCCGGCAGCGGCGAGCGCAGGGATACCGTTCCATACCAATACCCTTTGATACAAGGAGATAATGGTTGCTGCATAAGTCGTTGAGCTAGCCCAGTTGCCATTACCCATTTGATTCCAGGTAGCAGCACGACCTTTTGCAAAGAATGTATCGAAGTTATAAATCGCTAGCGCAGGGTCGTATGTGTAGACGCCGTTTACAGTGCGGCGTCCGTACCACTCGACAACCGGGGCGTTGCGTAGGCCGCTTGCACGCGAGGTGATATCCGCGTAATTCTTTAGGTGCTGAATCTGGGCGCGCACCCCAGTTCGAGCGTTCGGGAACGGCCTACCTGAGTTACAGGTATCGCAGGCACCCATCCCTGCGAAGTTGTAATCGGCAGGTTTAACCATGCTGCCAACAAAACCGAAGTAGCCGGTCTCAACAATGGACTGGATAAATGCGATATCGCCGCGAAGATTCTCGGCTACTCCCTCATCGACGAAATATGAGGCGAGTGCGTCAATATTCTCTCCGGGAACATTGAGGGTTCGCCCCGTTGACCTATACCAAGCAGCGAGTTGAGCGGCGTTGAGAACCGGCGGACCCATTACCGGAACGGTGATCACATCCGCAGAGGCCGGAGCAGCGTTAACGGCGAGCGATACCAGCCCGGCAGATACAAAACCAACAGCAAGAAGAGCAAACGCACTGACGATCGCTATGCAGCGCTCTAACACCGGAACCCGACGAGCGCGCACTCGCGATGTCACGGAGATACTTGAGGAATAGTCGTCTGGATTCATATTTAGATTCTTCTGTAAGGGGGCACGCATAGTGCCAATGTTGCTTATGTCAACTTATGTTGCCAGTGTTATAGATGATCTGATAATTGAGGCTAGGGCCCTGCGACTCCAAATGCATGTCAATCTGGTCTCCGTCCGATGTTTATCGGCTGTTTATAGGCTGCTTATCGGCAGCAACGGGCAATTCCTCAACCTGAGGCCGCTTCTTTATTACCCTGATTATTACTCTGATTTTTGGGAAAAAAACTCGTGGGCTACCCCAAATAGGGCGAAAAAATTGACCTATCCTCCATTTATGGGCCTCACACATCGAGACGTCGCCTAGCCTGCTGCGTGATGAAGGGCCTAATTCTCTCCGGGGGCGCTGGTACACGCCTGCGCCCCATAACCCATACGAGCGCTAAGCAATTGGTACCAATTGCCAATAAGCCAATCCTCTTCTATGGGATCGAGGACATGGCCGCCGCTGGCATCAAAGAGATAGGCATCATTGTTGGGGATACTGCCCCCGAGATTGAGGCTGCAGTAGGTGACGGCTCGCGCTGGGGAGTGAGGGTCACCTATATTCCTCAGGACGCCCCGCTCGGACTCGCTCACTGCGTGCTTATTGCCTCCGATTACCTAGGCGACGACGACTTTGTCATGTACCTAGGCGACAACATGCTTGAGCAGAACCTCACAGATTTTGTTACCAACTTCACCACCGCGCGCAAAGCTGGGGCTGCCGATGCCCCTACAGCACAGATTCTGCTGGCGCACGTCGATGACCCACGCCAATTTGGGGTTGCTGATGTAGGCCCTGACGGAGATATTCGCGCACTCGTCGAGAAGCCAGAGAATCCCCCATCCGATCTTGCGCTTGTCGGTATTTATCTCTTTGACAAGACCATTCATAAGGCAGTTCGCTCAATTAAGCCATCGGAGCGCGGTGAACTCGAGATTACTGATGCAATCCAGTGGCTTCTTGAGCAGGGCCTGCGCGTTAGCCATGAGGTTCTCAAAGGTTGGTGGATTGATACGGGCAAGAAAGACCCGCTACTTGAGTGCAACCGCCTCGTGCTTGAGACTCTTGTTACCTCAATCGTTGGAACCGTCGATACCGACTCCACTATTGAGGGCAGGGTCGTGGTCGAAGCGGGCGCAGTGATTATTAACTCAAGAGTTAGAGGTCCAGCAATTATCGGTGCAGGCACGCGGGTCGTTAACTCCTATATCGGACCCTTCTCCTCTGTATCATCGAATTGTCAGATAATCGACTCAGAGCTTGACCACTCCGTAGTGCTCGAATCTGCTCAAATTGTAGGTATTCATCGAATGACTGACTCCTTAATCGGGCGTGACGTACAGGTGCTGCACTCCGATACAAAACCTCGCGCACTCCGTCTAATGCTTGGCGACGACTCGAAAGTAGAGCTTGACTGAAATGGCAACTGTTACTGAATCTGATGTAATCGCAGGGGTGTATCTCGTAGACCCAACAATCCACGGCGATGAGCGCGGTTACTTCATTGAGACCTACCGTCGACAGTGGTTCCCCCAGGGTCGCGAGATGATCCAAGGAAACCGCGGCGATCGTCAAGAGGGTTGCATAGTCGGACTTCACTACCACTTACATCAAGCCGATTACTGGTACATCCCGTATGGCAGAGCGCGAGTGGTTCTCCACGATCTACGCGTTGGTGGCCCAACCGATGGCGCAACTCTCTGCCTAGATTTGGGAAGGCGCGAAGACGGAACTCATAACCATGGAGGGATATTCATTCCACCTGGCATTGCTCATGGGTTCGCATCGCTCACGGATATGACGATTACCTACCTCGTCGATGGTTATTACAACGCCCAAGACGAATTGGGTGTCGCCTGGGATGACCCTGAGATTGCAGCGGATTGGGGGCTCGCTAACCCCATCCTCTCTGAGCGCGACGCAACCAACCCTCTTCGTAGCGAGATTGAACCCCGTGTGCGCCCAGCTTGGGCAATGCGCACCTGAGATAAGGAAACCAATGCGCCTCTTTGTTACTGGCGGTGCCGGATTTATCGGCTCCAATTACGTTCGATATGTATTAGACAACACCGACGACACAGTGACGGTCTTTGATGCGCTCACTTACGCTGGGAATCTCAATAATTTCAAGGGTCTCGAAGATAACCCTCGTTTCGCCTTTGTAAATGGCGATATAACGGATCGTGACTCAGTGAGCGCCGCTATGCCCGGCCACGATGCTGTAGTTCACTTTGCTGCCGAGAGCCACGTAGACAGATCAATCGTTGATCCCGACGCCTTCGTTAAGACCAACTGCGACGGAACAAATGTGATGTGCGATGTGGCTAGAAGGCTCGAGGTTGATCGATTCCTGCACATCTCGACGGATGAGGTCTACGGATCAATTGAAGAGGGGTCGTTCTTCGAGACCGATCCTCTCGGCCCTCGGTCTCCCTACTCCGCATCCAAAGCCGGATCAGATCTCATAGCTCTTGCTTACCAGGAGACCTATGGACTCCCTGTTGTAGTGACACGATCCTCGAATAACTTTGGGCCGTACCAATTTCCGGAGAAAGTTATTCCTCTCTTCGTCACCAATCTGCTTGATGGCAAGAAGGTCCCGCTTTATGGTGACGGCCTCAATGTTCGAGACTGGTGCTACGTAGAGGACAACTGCAGTGGTGTAGATGCGGTGCTACGAAATGGGGCAATTGGCGAGATCTACAACATAGGTGCAGGCAACGAGGAGCCCAACAGGTTCCTCACGGACAGCATCCTTGAGATTCTCGGTTTCGACGACTCCATGATCGAGTATGTCGAGGATCGCCTTGGCCACGACCGCAGGTACTCGATCGACACAACTAAAGCTCGCTCTCTCGGATGGGCCCCAAAACGCGATTTCCGTGAAGCCCTAGAGGCGACTGTCGCTTGGTATAGCGATAACCGCTGGTGGTGGGAGCCACTCCGAACGAAGCAGGGTTAATGCGCGTTCTTATTACCGGCGCAGCCGGGATGCTCGGGAACGAATTGGTATCCGCCTTCTCGGATCATGAAGTTACTGGGCTCGCTCATCGTGACCTTGACGTCTCAGAGAGAGATGCAGTTCTCGATGCCGTTAGCACGATTAGGCCTGAATTAATCCTTCATGCCGCAGCTTGGACTGCAGTAGACGCATGTGAATCAGACCCAGATAGGGCTTTTGCTGTCAACTCTCTCGGCCCTCAGTACATTGCCGAAGCCGCCGAGAAATGCTCCGCACGGGTGGTTACATACTCCACTGATTATGTTTTCGATGGCGCACTCAGTCGCCCTTACTCGGAGATGGACTCTCCATCGCCTCAGTCGGTCTACGGGGAATCCAAGCTGCGCGGAGAAGAAGCCTTCAACGACGACGCTCTAATAATGCGGGTCTCATGGGTCTCTGGATTTCACGGAGCCAACATGGTCAAGACGATTCTGCGAATAGCGGAGGAGAACCCAGTTCTCAGATTTGTTGATGATCAAATTGGGTATCCAACCTTCGCCGCGGATGCAGCAGCCATGACCCGCAGGCTTGTGGACCAAGAACGCTCAGGCATCTATCACGTTACAAATCAGGGCGAAGTTTCATGGTTTGGTTTTGCTAGAGAGGCGCTTATCGCTGCCGGCCTCGACCCAGAACGCGTAGAGCCGATTACAACTGCAAGCCTTACCCCTCCACGCCCTGCAAAGCGTCCGGCAAACTCCAGGCTCGAGAATGCAGCCCTAAAGCGAGACGGTATTGAGCTACTCCCCGACTTCAGAGAGTCTCTCTCGCTCTTAGTTGCACGCCTACTAGGCGAGTGACGAGGGGCGCCGATGAGCAAGGGTCTCGATAGCGCAATGCAGTTGCAGGGAGCCAAGCCACTTGTTCGGGTCGTCGTTGTTGACTACGACGGCGGGGAGACAACACTTGCATGCCTGAGATCTCTCGAAGCCACAAACTGGCCAGAGGATTCTCTTGAGATAGTCCTCGTTGACAACGCCTCACAGAAACCTGTGACAGGTTTACTTCGAAGCGAACTCCCAAGGATTCGAGTCATCGAGAGCAGTGAGAATCTCGGTTTCGGTGGTGGATGCAATCTTGGCATCGGGGATCTCACTGGAGTTGCTTATGTAGCGCTAATCAACAACGACATTACTGTCGAGCCTGAGTGGCTTTCACCTCTGGTTGATGCAGTTAATAAAGGCCCTCGGATCGGGGCATCCTCGCCAAAAATTATCCTGGCGTCGAGATACCGAAAAATCACTCTTAGATCGGATGTATCGACTCACGGAAGAGGAGACAACCGCACTTTAGGGATCCGCATCGACGCGGCACGCGTAGGCGGCGTGGATGTAACAAGCGATATTCGTTACATTAGCGGAACCTGGGGGCCTGAGCTTCAGAGTGACGGATCATTGAGTGTTTGGACCAATGGGTTGGCCGAACTTCTGATCCCATTCTCAGAGGAGGACACGGATCGGTGCGAGTTGCTCCTATCTGCCTTGGGGCCAGTTGAGGTATTCGTCGAAGAGGTAGGCGCTGAGACAAATAGCGCAAGCACGAAGATCTCTTCTCAACCGCAGTGGGTATCCATTCAAGCTACGCGCCCGACAATAGAGGTAATCCAAAATACCGGTACTGAGATTATCTCCGACGGATTTGGAGTCGACCGCGGCTACCTCGAGATTGATAACGGTCTCCACGATTTACCTGGAGAGATACCCGTGTGGTGCGGCGGAGCCGTATTACTCAAGTCCGAGTATCTTCGAGCATCCGGAAGATTCGACTCTTCACTCTTCCTTTACTACGAAGACGTTGATCTCTCGCTGCGCGGGAGCACGCTTGGGTGGCGATACGTATACGAACCTGCTTCAGTGGTGCACCACATTCATGCTGCTACCGCGTCTCGGAACTGGCGCAGGAGTGAGGAACTAAAAGAGCGCAATCGGCTCGTGGTACTGCGCAGACATGCGGGGCTGGTGGCCGGAACAAAAGCATGGATCAATACAGCGGGGGCAACTGCTGGATATGCAAAACGCGACATAATCTCGCCAATGCTCCACGGAGAGAAACCTCGACCTGCGTATGTAGCCGCTCGGTTGCGCGCACTCTCAAGTGCAGCAGTATCCTTCTTATCTAGTCGCTGAGTTACCCTTATTTCGCAGGCCCATACTGCGCGCCACTAACCCGATGGATCTGCGCAGACCACTCGGGTTCTTTGGAGCGAGCGCCACTCCACTTTTAAGGTCTGGGGCTCTGCTTGGAGCACGGCACCACTCGACCAGGGGCGCCAACGCAACCCCCCATGTATGCCCCTTGGCATGAGTTAGCGCACAAGATGAGAAACGTTCACGAGTCGATTTATCTAAGAGGACTCTTAGCGCATTAGCGAAACCATCGAGATCGCCAGGGTCAATCGCAATTCCAGCACCGGCTGCAGCGATTGAGGACATCAGGTCATCGCCGCCGGTAGCAACTGTCGGGCGCCCAGCCCATAATCCGTCTAGAAGGCGCGTGCGGTATGCGTAACGCGTCTCAACATGGTCTCTGTGAGCGCTCACCATGACATCTGCCTCAAGCAGGTATCCGCCGAGGTCGGCAAACGGCACCCAATCTAGGAAAGTGACAACCTCATTAAGTGCGTTCTTATCGACGTAGTCACGCGCTGAGCGAGCCGCCGGAGTCTCTCCTACGTCAGGGTTTGGGTGGCGAGAGCCTGCGAAGACCAGATGTACCGGATGGCCCTCTGCTGCGAGAGCGGCTGTTGCGCTAATCACAGTCTCAGGATCGAACCATGGGTAGATACCACCGCCCCACCAAAGAATTATGTCCTTTCTGCCAACACCCTCGCGCAGACCTCTAAGTACTTCGCTAGTAGCGGGTTCAGGGGCCTGGGCATTTAACCCAAAAGGAACCGTGAGCATTAAGCGCGAGAGGTCTGGAGAATCGCCATACGTAAACTCATTTACTCTCCCTGCGGAGGCAAGGGCTCCGGTCCAGAGATCACGTTGGCGCCCGCCAACATCTAAGAACAGATCACCGCGCTCCAACAAGGATCCAATGGCTGATACCGATGCAGCGATCGTCGCCCTGCGCCGCTGCGGCGCTAGCGATGCGCTCTGCTCGAGTACCTCCAGGTGATACGGGTCGTATAGGTCTGCAATAACGCAGGCGTCAGATGCCGCTAGTGCCGGGTACCGATCGAGGAGATCGCCCTGCACGATAATGATCTCGGAATGTGAAGCGGCCTCGGCAGTCTCATTCGAGAGTATGCCTAAGCGGAATGCTCCGTTGGAGACTTGTTCCGCTGCTCCATCATCCACTGATGCGGCTAGAAGGATTACCTCGTGCTGAAACCCTGGGTCATTCGCAAGGGCCCTTGCCATTGCAATAGCTCTAATCGCAGGCCCTGCTAATCGCTCACCGATAACCTCACCGGTGAGAATCGCAATAATGCTCACGCCCCGGCGCGCCAGACTCCACCGAGGGAGGTAATCCCTGAGGTCCGAAGAGCGCCCGCTACCACCTCAAAAGTGTGCAGATTCCCAACCTCGTGAATCGGAGTCTTCTGGGTGGAGTCATAGATGGTCCCCGTGACGTGATAGCGCCCTTTAGCAACGAGCAACCGCGGCACCACCAGGTCTACATATCCAAGGCCGAGCGAAACCTTGGTTAAGAGACCCTGATCCTTAGAGTTCGTCCCAGTGACAAGGGCGCCTTCGCTGCTCGTAAGCGACATTCCAAAAACAGGGCTTTCCACAGATTCTTTGACATCGTAATGAAAGCGGAAAGTGACAGATTCACCCAACTCCACAACGTCTGATGCCGCTCCATTTACTGAGATCAACTCAACCCCTTGCAACTTAATCTCTCCAGTTGAGCGACGAGCGATACCGAGAGTCGCTGGGTCTATGGAGAGGATCTCCGATAAGTAGTGATCAATCGTCTCTGAAGCGGGACCGACCTTAACTAGGTGACCATGCTCTATAAGCGCAGCCTCATCGCAGAGATCCCCCACCGACGAGAGCGAATGGGAGACGACGACGATCGTTCGCCCTTCGCTACGAAACTGATTTATTTTATCGGTGCACTTATTCTGGAACTCCTGATCACCTACTGCCAGGACCTCATCAATAAGCAGGACGGCAGGGTCAACATTGATTGCCACAGCGAATCCAAGGCGAACGTACATGCCCGATGAGTAATTCTTGACCGGCGCATCGATGAACTGCTCAATGCCCGAAAAATCAACAATTTCATCAAAGAGCGCATCAATCTCGCGCCTTGAGAGGCCAAGGATTGCTCCGTTTAGGTAGACGTTCTCGCGCCCAGATAATTCGGGGTGAAAGCCCGCACCTAGTTCAAGTAGGGCTGAGACTTTGCCTCGCGTGGTGATACTCCCACCGTCGGGGCGGAGGATACGGGCCATGCATTTAAGCATCGTCGATTTACCCGATCCATTCTCACCGATGAGCCCGAACGTCGTTCCTTCTTTAATCTCAAACGAAACGTCATCAAGCGCCATGAAGTCTTCATAGCGAGCCCGCCTACCGCGAAGCAGCGATGCCTTCAAGGATTGGTTGCGCTCGTGGTAGAGGCGATAACGCTTAGATACATGGTCAACAATTACGGCAGCGGTCATCTATACCTCCTCGGCTAGGCGATGGTCGAGGCGATTAAATACGAACTGCCCTACTAGTACGAGCCCGATAGACCAAACCGCTATATATGCGAGGCTACCTATCGACGGGAACGTCAGGTCATAAAGCAGCGCCCGATATGCACTAACCAACTGCACTAACGGATTCATCTCATAGATGCTTCGAAGCGGGATTGATCGCCCCGCAACCTGCCAATTAACTGGCACATAGCTAATCGGATATACAACAGGGGTGGAGTAGAAAAGCATCGGCATTAATAGATTCACAAAGTGGCGGACATCGCGGAAATAAACATTTGCACCGCTAAGTAAGAGCCCAATACCAAGTACTAGCAGCGTCTGCAATATGACTAGCAGCACAACAATCGGGAGCCAAGGAAGAACCATGTTGCCTGCGATCAGGAGGACTGTGATGACAACGCCGAGCTCGATCAAGAAGGTAACTAGCAGGCCTCCAATGGTTGAGGCGACTAAGAGCTCCCTTGGGAAGTAAACCTTGCGGATTAGTCCAGCATTGACGACAAGACTCTCAATTGATTGTGTAACTCCGTTGGAGAAAAAGTTCCATGGGATTAGAGCACATAGCAAGAAAAGGACAAAGTTTCCCTGGCCGCTTGGATCGCCGATGGGCGCCTTAACTTTTAGAAATACGCCAAAGACAACCCAATAAATAAGCACCGAGGAGAGTGGGTTGAGGAGTGACCAAGTCCACCCAAGGGCTGAGCGCTTATAACGACTCCTCAGTTCCCTCAGGACCAAGTTTGAGAGCAGCTCACGCCGTTCGTAATATTCGCGCAGCTGGTTCATCGGTTTGTCAGGTTAGCGACCGCAGCGAGCAGAGTGGTGCGTCTCATGAGCCGAGTAATGCCCGAGCGAGGACATCCGTGCCGAAGCCCGTAAGGATGGCGAGATATAGGAGCCCGGTAGCGGCCATAACCGCCGAATACGACCTCTCACGAAGAGCTAGCCATGTAACGCCAATTAGCACACCGGTTGATGCTGCAGAGAGTGCCCACATCCACGCGAGTATTCCGCCATACCCGTCATCGACCGATCCCGAGAGAACGGAGACCATCCCAATGGGCCAGAGCAGCCCGATTACTTCTAGCACCCAAATAGGGGCGCTTATTTTGACTAGCTCCTCAATAGGCGCGCGCGGTAATCCAGGCTGAGTGAGATACCAATGCCCGAGAAGCATCGCATCAGTTAGCGCACCTAGGAATGCTGCCCCGATAACGAGTCGATAAGCGCTCTGTATCGCTGGCCCGCCGAGCGTCACCGACTCAGCAACCAATGCAATTAATCCAAATGCAGGTGCGATCAAATCCAATAACGGATTGAACTCTCGCGCCTCCTTTAGTCCGGTTGCTTCTGGGCCCTCAGCACCGGATGCTCGGGCAACCTTCCGGCTCTCTCCAAGCATTGCGTCTACCCGCTCAGCTTTAGCAACCTTGCGCTCTTTTGCAACGCTAACTCCAGCTGCCCGATGAGCGACGCTCGACGCGAGCGCATAGAGCCCAGAAAGCATCGCGAGAGCCGATGCGGAGAGGGCGATTGTGCGCGCTGTACCGGAGCCACCGCTAGCGATACTGGCCCAGATTGCTCCACCCAGCATTGCTGCACCGAGACTACGTAGTAACCATCCGTACCCAAGGCTCACGAGACGCCCTCGCGTGGTTACCCATAAAAGCGAGAGGATTCCGATTCCCCACTCCATAAGGACACTCGCCAAATCAAGTTTCACCTAGTTAGACCCGTCTCCAACAATGCGGGAGATGCTGCAGCCTCGGCTGAACTACGCGCGTGATACGAAGAACGCACAAGTGGGCCAGACTCAACATGGTTTATCCCTGCTGCCTCGCCGATACGGGCAACCTCTGCGAACTCCTCGGGGCTCCACCAGCGCACAACTGGTAGGTGCTGCGCCGAAGGACGAAGATACTGCCCAACCGTAACAATCTTGACGCCGACGGCAGCGAGATCATTGAGGGCACCGCTTACTTCCTCGAGCGTCTCACCGAGACCGAGCATTATCCCCGACTTCGTGACGTGCCCTGCAGCGTTAGCGCGGGCGAGAAGCGCTAATGAGCGTGCATAACCCGCGGATGGCCTAACAGCGCGCTGAAGTCGCGCAACGGTCTCAATGTTGTGGTTAACAACATCGGGGTTCTCATTCAAAATCAAATCTAAAGAATCCAAATCACCCCGCAGATCGCTTATGAGTACCTCAGTACACGTCTCTGGCGAGGCCAAGCGAATTGCATTGACAGTTGCTGCAACATGTGCAGCGCCGCCGTCATCGAGATCGTCTCGTGCAACCATGGTCAAGACAGCATGTTTGAGCCCCATACGTACCACTGCACTTGCGACTCGTTCTGGCTCGTCGGCCTCGGGCGCGCTCGGAAGCCGAGTATCGATTAGGCAGAAACCGCAAGCACGTGTGCAGCGTTCGCCAAGAACCATGAAGGTTGCAGTTCCATCGGCCCAGCACTCATAAATATTGGGGCAGCCGGCGCTCTCACAGACAGTATGTAGATCGAGTTCACGCACTAAGCGTTTCAAGCCTCGATACTCGGCGCCTAGATCTGCTTTTACTCGCATCCACTCTGGGCGCCTAAAAGTTGGATCCGCCACTGGAACCTCTACAGATGCAGCCTGGAGGCGACTAACTAATCGAACAGGCACGCCTGCTTCAGCCGACTGCTCCTCAATGCTCCTTCGACGCTCATCGCTCTGCAATACCAACGGCTCGCGCCAAGCGACGCTCTGGTCATCGACTTCATGCACATCAAACTCTTGAGTAAACGAAGATACAAATGCCTCGGCGACAATCTCCATAAGACTCTTAGTGCTCTCGGTGCTACCTGAAGTAGCTCCAGCAGGGCCATCGAGATCGGAGAGAACTTTGGATAGCGATGTGACCCCACGATCTGTGATTCCACACGGAACTATGTGGTCAAACATTGAGAGGTCTGTATCGACATTGATGGCGACTCCGTGGCGGGTACGCCGGCCCTCGACCTTTACCCCCACTGCGCATACCTTCGCTCCACCAATCCAAACGCCAGGGTAATCAGGGTCCGTATAAGCATCAAAGCCGATAGAGGCCAGCGCATGCAGAACTACTTGCTCTAGTTGACGAACATAGGCCACCGAATCAACCAGCCCACCTCGCCAAATCGGCAGGTCAATAATGGGGTAAATGACTAGTTGCCCGGGTCCGTGATAGGTCACATCGCCACCACGGTCGACACTGCGAAGAACAGCACCTACCGATTCAGGGGCCACCAGAACATTCTTGTCATCTCCACGGCGACCAAGAGTGTAGGTATGGGGATGCTCTAACAGCAGTAAGTAGTTGCCTGATCGAGAGTGAAGCGAACGTGCTAGCGCATCCGCCTCGTCATAAGAGACTCGCCCAAGCCAACGCACATTGAGACGCTCAATCATGCGAGTTCGGGATCCCAGTCGCGCGTCTCGATATTGGTACGTACCGCATGGAGAAACGCAGCAGCGTACGCACCATCAAATGCCCTGTGATCCCAGGTCAATGCGAGAATTCCCACATGGTGAATCGCTATTGCATCGCCGCCATCTGCATCGGCGACAACAACAGGCCGTTTACGAATGCCATCAGTAGCAAGAATTGCGACCTGAGGCTGATTGATGATGGGGAGTGTCATATAGGTCTCGAATGGACCCATATTCGTAATTGTGAATGTTCCTCCAACGAGTTCATCCGGCTTGAGCCGCTTAGAGCGAGCGCGCGAACCCAAGTCTCGAATCTCGCGAGCCAGTTGCGTGAGACGCTTGCCATCTGCATCCCTCACAACCGGCGCTACCAGCCCGGCGAAATCTAAGTCAACAGCAACAGACAAATGTAAGGCATGATGCACAACCATCTGCTCCGCATCAAGCGAGGAGTTGACTATTGGAAATTCATGGAGTGCATCTGCAACAGCGCGAACGATGAAAGGAAGATAGGTGAGGCTAAATCCCTCGGCCTCTCTAAACTCAGCGCCGTGAGTTTTACGTGTGCGCTCCACCTGCTCGAAGTCAACCTCCACGCTTGTATAAACATGTGCACTAGTTGCCTTGGATCGGGTCGTGTGCTCAGCGGTAATCCTGCGAACATTTGAGAGCGTGATTACTTCATCTCCACGCTCCATTCGAGGCTTAGGCTCGGTCACTGCCTTCTTAGGGGCTGGTGATGCGGCCTCAACATCGTGCCTAGTAATTCGGCCACCCTCACCCGTTCCGAGTATTTCACTGACTTCTAGACCGCGCTGTGTAATTAAGCGACGCACTACCGGAGACGTGACAAGCCCTCGCACTGGAGTGGGGGCTTCTATCGAGCCTTCGTCATTTGTGGCGCTATCAGCACTCGGCTGCGCAGCACCTTTAGTTGCAGCGGTGGCGACGGCCTCTTCTGTGACCACAGCGAGCCGTTCTCCAACGGGGACTGTTAATCCCTCAACAACGAGAATCTCGGTAACGACTCCTGCAATCGGGGATGGGACCTCTGTATCTACTTTGTCCGTTGTGACTTCATATAAAGGCTCGTCAGCCCTCACATGCTCGCCGACTGCCTTAAGCCAACGCGTGATCGTTGCAGAGGTAACAGTCTCGCCGAGTTGGGGCATTGTGATGTCCACTAAATCTCCTCAAGCATGAAGGGATCGACCGGTCAGAGCAAGAACACTCTCTCCAAATAGTTCTCCGAGCGTTGGATGAGGCTGGATGAGAATTGAGAGATCATCAACAGTCGCCTCCCAGTTAACCGCCAAATAACCAGGCCCAAGGAGCTCAGTAGCCATTGGTCCAACTATGTGTACCCCAAGAATCACGCCATCGGTATTCGCAATTATTTTCACAAGACCATCTGCCTGATCCATGATCTGTGCCCGAGCATTACCTGCAAAACGATGAACGCTTACCACTACATCTTGACCGGCTGCGCGCGCAGCAGCCTCGGTGGGTCCGCAGAACGCGACCTCCGGATGGCAGTAGATCCCCCACGGGACTCGGCTGTAGTCAATTGGGCGCGGGCTCTCTCCAAGAATCGACTTAATAGCAACGATGGCCTCTGCAAAAGCAACG
>Ga0209190_1001444_pt1 | contig 16606 bp, 18 predicted proteins | sample M_140205_XF_Meta_FD_187315 | JGI IMG/M metagenome (GOLD analysis project Ga0209190, IMG submission 187315) | Freshwater microbial communities from Lake Montjoie, Canada to study carbon cycling - M_140205_XF_MetaG (SPAdes) (version 2) | ecosystem: Environmental > Aquatic > Freshwater > Lake... | reverse complement strand
AACTCTTGGCCACAGGCTTGCGCTTGGATGCGGCCTCTAATTCAGCCAATTCCAAGTACAAAATGCGCTTGCATGAAAGGCACTGGATCAATGAAGTTCCATCGCCAAGCAGGCGCGAATACAACTGATATGGAATTTCAACATTGCACGCGGTGCACGCGTATTCACGGGAACGCGCGTCCACGGTCATCACTGGTGACACCGCTTCGCCGTCATGAATATTCGCCACCTCGTCAAAGATCAACATGGATGGCGCTGGAACATGCGAAGCGGCGGAGGCGCGCTCGCGGTCAAGTTCACCCAGGCGCGCGCCGGTTTCCTTGGTGCGCTCATTCATTTCAGCGGCTGCCTTGTCACGAAGCGTGGTTCGATCCGTCAACTTCACGTCAAACTGCGCAATTCGAGCGACCAATTGCTCAACTTTCTCAATTTGCGTAATAGCCTGCTGTTCAAAATTATCTTTTTGCAACTCAAGCGATTTCAAGTTGCCCAAAATCGCGGAGTACTGCTTGGTGTTGCCGCTGTTATTCAACTCGTCGCGCATTTTTTGAATTTGAATGCCCACGCCGTTGGCTTCCATTTCCAAATTGGCCGCTTGCGCTTGGGTGTGCTTGCGCTGCAACTCAACTTCGTCGCGTTGCGCCAGCAAATCTTTCATCTGGGTTTCTTGCGTCTTTAAATAATGATGGGCTGAATCCAGTCGACCCCGAAGCGCGCGCACTTGGACATCGACACTATGAAGAGCGAGAATTTGTTGCATTAATGACATGCGGAATTTCCTTTAAGAAATCCAAGAGTAGCAAGGAAATTCAATTGTTCACATGCTTGCAAGGATCAACTTCAATGGATTTGACAGTTCCAATAAGGACATCAAACATGCGGCTTCAGCGCAAAGAACAAGCGAATTGCGCTGGATTTACACCACGGGCGCGCTTGACTTCGCCAACAACCACAACGCCAACGGCGCCGTGGGCAGCAGGCTGTCCATGACATCAAATATGCCACCCATTCCCGGCAGAATGTGGCCTGAATCTTTGGCTTGGGCTTCACGCTTAAGAATGCTTTCCGACAAGTCGCCCAGCATGCCAATGAAAGCCGCAAGCGCGCCAAAGGCAACTCCAACAAGAATGGATTGACCCAGCGCGTTGGTGAGCGCCGCGCCAACCACGCAACTTAAAATAATTCCGCCTGCAAGTCCTTCCCAACTTTTCTTGGGCGACACCCACGGCGCCATGCGATTTTTTCCCAGCGCCACTCCGCTGAAATACGCGCCAATGTCGCCGCTCTTCACGGCGAGCACCGCCCACGCCAATGCCCATGCGGGAAGCGTTGATCGCACATCGATCCAGCAAGAGGGAAGCCATCCAATCCATACGGAAATTAAAACCCAATACCCCAAACCTGTCAGAGCAGTGAACCATTTTTTACTGAACGCCGCAATCAATGCAGGCAACAGAGTGAGCAACAAAACATTGCCCGCCAACCATGCGACAATGACCCAATGAAATAAATGCTCGCAACCTACAATGAATGCGCAAAGGGCCACGCACAATGTCCAAACAAACCCTGGAGCGTCCGGGTTGATGGCGCGCAACATGCGCGAAAGTTCCAGCGCCAGCAGAGGCAGAATAATCAGCGCGCTTGCGGCAAACAAAATGCCGCCAGCAGGAATATGTTGCATAGGAAGCCACTTCGCAGCGGCGCCCGTGAAATGCTCGTCGGCGTAGAGCAGTCCAAGCAGCGATGCGATGAGCAGAAAGCCAATGAAAATACGGGTGATCATGCGCGGTCTACGAAAGGTGATGGTTGATGCATGTCAATAAATTGGAACGCTGGGATCAATATCCACGCTCCACAAATGAATTCCGCCAGCCATGCTGAGCACGTTGGCAACGCCCGTGTGGCGCAACACCGCGGCCGCGCGCAAGCTGTTCACGCCGTGGTGGCAAAGGGTGATGACACACGATCCATCCGCGTCCACAGCTTCGTCGGCGCGCGATTCAATTTCTTGCAGCGGAATATGAATCGTGTCGGGTATCGAGGCAATGTCGCGACCCGATTGCGGACGCACATCCACAACAATAAATTTTTCGCCAGCGGCTTTGCGCCGAACATATTCGCGTGGGGTAATTTCCCAATCTGGCCGTAGGGGATATCCAAGTGGTAATCCACGGGCATCAACTTGGAAACCGTCTTCGCCTTGCGCGCTCATGGCTTGGTTGATTCCTTCACGGAAACCCATTTCCAAAGTCCATCGTCGCCGCGAGTTTGGCTTGGCGGCAACACGCCAATCGCTTGCATGGGTTGATCAACAATCAGCCACGGTGGTTGGCCGGTGGCCATGCGCACGGGTGAAACCACCAATAAAAATGCTGGCCAAACTACTGCGGCGGCGCCTTCTGTCGCTGCGTCGCCAACGCTGCTGGAAAGATAAAGCGAATCCGCGACTGTTGGAAAAGATTTTCCGTCGCGCGCGTCCGTGCCGTTCAGCACAAGCAGTTCGGAATATGTTGGCCGCGCTTGAACTTGTCCGCGTGGCGCGTCGACCACTTGCACATCCCAATTGCGCCGATCAAGACCTTTCAAACTTGCGGGACTTGCGGCGGCGGGCGCCATTGATGGCATGGGACTGTTCAAATCTGGAATTGGGTCGTTGCCTGCGTGGGTCAATGTGTTTGATTGATTCAAGCAACCCACAAGCGCAAGCAGTGGCGCGCAAATGATCGCGCTAGAAAAAATCTTGGACGCGCGAGATGTCGCATGTGAAAAACTTTCCGCGCTGGCTTGATTGCAAGCGGAGGCGTTGCATGCGTGCGGCGCGTTGAAATGATCGAAAAGTTTCATGATTCGGTGTTCCATGGAATTCGCGCCTTGGCGAACGCCGATTCAATCGTATCCAAATCAAAGCCCGCGCGCGAAAATACACGGGCGATCGAAGTGGCTGATTTTCCAGCGCGAATCAGGCGTTTGGCCTCCGCGCACAGTTGCGCCAATGTGGTGGCGGCAGCGCGCGCGGATTTTTGCGCGATTGAATCCGGAACGCCTTCGCCGCTTAAGCGCGCTTGAAGAAATTCGGGCGAGACAATTTTGCGCTCAGTAAGTTTGGCCGCGCGGCGCGTGGCGTAGGTCTTGTCATCAACCCAACCCGCGGCGCGCATTTGATCCACTGTCACTTGCGCGATGGCCTCGGGCCACTTGCGGCACAATCGCTCCAGTAAAAGCGCCTGCGTGAAATCTCGCTTGGCCAAAAACGCAAGAGCCGCCGCGTGGCACGCGTTCAATTGCGCCAAATGTTCCACCTTGCGCGCCTTCGCTTTGCTCCACAACGCTCCAATTTCAATGCCAAGCTTGTCGGCGTAGTCGCGGCGCAGTGGTCCCATGCGCGCGCCATCCACAAACCAATACATCAGTCCAGGATCATCCGCATGCACAATAATTTTGTCGATTGTTTGAGCCATTTGTCTATGCGCCAATTATGGCGTCAATTCGTCAAGAAAGGACGCCAATTCCGACGCCGCCTTGCCATCATTCGCTTGCTTTGCATGGGCAAGACCGCGTTGCAGCGCGGCCAAAGCGTCGGAAATTCGATCGCAACGCTCCAATACTTTCGCGTAGTGGTAGTGGCCGTAGGCGTGGGTGGGATGCTGCTGCAACAATTTTTCAAACCATTGCAGCGACAACTGCAATTGATTGGCGCCGGCATATTCCTGAGCGATGCTGTAGATACAAAAGTCATCCGCGGGATCCGCGGCGTGCATCTTCTGCAATTGTTCAAGCCTTGATTTGGTTTCCACGGCCACAGCGTAGCGCAGGTTGATGCATTGGCGCATATTCCACTATGCACCTGAAGCGGATATCTTTGAACAATGCGAAATTCGTTGGCGCGAAAAATAGTGGTGATTGCCCTTGGCGCGCTTTCGCTGTGCGCATGCATGGACGAAACCTACGTCAAAGAGGATCGAACCGACAAGCGCGTCAAGACGCTCAAACTTTCACACCATGTTGGCGGCACGCAGGATTGCGTTCTGGTTCATGATGGAATTTGGTATCTGGGATTTGGGCAGGAGTTGCAGGTGTTGGAAGGCCGCGGCAAAAAGCCGCTGCGATCCGATCGCATCAACCCCAGTGGCGAGGGCGGTTCCATCACAGACTTGGCCTTGTGGCATGGCGACTTGATCGGCCTGGTCGACGGCGACGCCGTGGTTCGTTGGGATATTTCATCGCCACGACTTCCAGTGTTGATTGATTTGGTTTCAAGCAAGCAATTGGGAATTCGACCGCGATCCATTCATGTTGTCGACAACAATTTATATATCGCCGGTGATGAAGGCGTGGTGCGCGCCAGTGATGGCGAAATATTTCTCGCAGGTGAAATGATCAGCGCGAAGGTAGTTGCAACAAAGTTTGGACCCGCGGTGCCCGTGGCGCGTCGCATTCAACTTTTGCAGAACAACACATTTGTAGGCGCCGCAAGCATGCTTGAACCGCTTCCCGCAAGCGCGGGCTTGCCTGGTGGTTTCGCTTTCGCCTTGCAAGGCAAAGAGGGCGCGACGGTCGGCCTGATGAATGATGAACTTCGCGAGGTGGCGGGCGAAGCGTTTCGCGGAATTCTGCGGCGATTGGTGGTGATCAATGGTCGCCTGTGGGCCATCTTTGATACGGAAATTGTTTCATGGGATTTACATTCCGGCAAACTTGAATCGCCAACGTATACCGCCGTGAAAGGCGCGCGCGACTTGGCGCCATTGTCGGACAATTTGTTCGCGGTGGTTGGTTCATTCGGCAGGGGCGTGCTGCATTTGCATGACGACAAGGACGGTCCGGGCGATACATTCACGGACGCCGTTCGCGAGCCTGGTCGTTTGGAGCAATCACTATTTGATGGCCGACGCATTCTTGCCGGAAGCCCCGAAGGATTTTGGCTGTATCCAATTCGTGGCAAGCCCACGTTGTCGGATAAAGCAGTTTCGCTTTCCACAATTCCAGACACCAAGGTCACCCTTGCTTGGGCGGAGGCGGAAATTGACAAAGGCGAAAAGGATTCCGCCACGAACACTGGCGGAAAGAAAATTCATTTCAAGTCATCCACCGCAGAAACCGTTTGGGAGCTTCCGCCAAATGTCTACGCATGTGTTCTGGCGTCGGTGGATGGCGACCTGTGGGTGGGTCACACCGATGGAATCACAGTGTTAAGCAGCGCAAACTCAGCTGATTCATCCAATGGTTCGCTGACAATTATCAAGCGTGGTGAGCTTCGTTTGCCCGGACCAATCTTGTGGATTCATCCACTGCGAACAGGTTTGGGCGCGGTCTGGGTTAGTCACTTCGGCGGCATGGGCGTGGCCGAATTCACTTCCGAGGCGCCTTCTTTAATCCCGGCTTCAAAGTCGTAGATTTTGTCCGCTTGATTGCGGCGCCCGCCACTTTATTTTTTAATACGGGAGAAGATTTCACCTTTGCGTTCACGCAAAATTGTTGGCAAATGGAATTGCTTTCGCAAGTGGCGCCGCGGGCCTTGCATGAGGCGCGTCCGTGCGCGATGAACAAATGGCTGACTTGGCACCAATTTTTTCTTTCAAACAATCCCATCAAATCGGACTCAACCAGAAGTGGATCGGTGTGTTTGGTAAGTCCCATGCGCAAAGCGAGTCGACCCACATGCGTGTCCACAACCACGCCTTCCTGCATGTGAAATACATTGCCCAACACAACATTCGCGGTCTTGCGCGCCACGCCACGCAACGTGAGTAACGCATCCATGCTGCGCGGCACCTCGCCATTGAATTGCTCGCACACAATACGCATGCTTTCACGAACAGCCTTGGCTTTGTTGCGCCAAAAGTTAAGCGTGTTTACGAACGGCTCAATCTGCGCGGGCGTGGCGTTGGCAAAATCCACTGGAGTTGGAAATTTTTTAAACAGCGCCGGTGTGGCTTTGTTCACCCCAACATCGGTGCTTTGAGCGCTCAATATGGTGGCAATCAGTAATTCATGCGGCTTGCTCCAATTCAATTCGCAGTGCGCGTTTGGATATCTGCTACTGAGAGCCAGGTAAAGTCGCTCGGCGCGGGCCACGGCTTTGGCTGGTTGCTTTTTGGCGTTGATCGCTTTCATCTTCAGACATGGTAGTTCCACAGTTAGAATCAAATCTTGCGCGCGCCACCCATCCAACTTGCTGTAACGCTTTCCGGTCTCGGCGCTTCGCCTGAATGTTTTTCACATGCGGTGAAATTAAATCTCGCGGGCGTTCAGTTTGACGCTTCGCAATCGCACTTGCGTCCGCGCGAACTGGACATTGGCGCGCGCCGCGATGTGGCGGCCACGTTGCGCCGGCATGAACTTGTCGCAACGGGCATTGACTGTTTCATTCCGCTGGAGCGCTTCAGTCAACTCGACGCCGTGGAGCGCGCCATGACGGCGCTGTTTGAATCCATCGCGTTCGCCGAATTTCTTGGCAGAGTTCCCGTGAGTTTTTTCATGCCGCTTGATGCGGATCTCGCCAACACGATTTGCCAAGAGGCCGCCCGCAGGGGAGTTCTTCTGGCGGATTTTGTGCGCCCCAAAGGTTACGCCAATTGCGGAATTGGCCTGGATCCCGCGGCAATTTTGCTGGAGCAAAAAAATCCCGCGCAAGAAGTTTCCGCGGCTGGCGCGCGCTTGGTGGCCGCGCGATTGAACGACATAGATCAATCCGGTCAGCGCGGACCGCTAGGTCAAGGACGCCTTGACGCATTGGCATACCGAGTGGCGCTAGACGTATGTGGCTTCAAAGGTTTGCCCGTGATTGATTGCAGATCGTGGCGTCAACCTGTCGAAGAAAGTGCACAATGCGCCAAACGATGGAACGACCTTTTGCCGGCGGCGAATTTGTGATGTCTGATATGACGCAACCCATGCAAGTGATCGGTGTCGGAATCGACTTGATCGAGGTTCCCCGCATCGCGCGCATGATCGACGAGCATGGCGCGAGATTTCTTGATCGAGTGTTCACGCCCGCGGAACAAACCTACGCCAACGCCAGTCCAGTGCAACGCGCGCAACGACTTGCCGCGCGCTTTGCCGCCAAAGAGGCCGCTCTGAAGGCGCTTCGCATGGGATTGCGTGAAGGAATTTCATGGACGGACATTGAATGCATCCATCGATCAGATGGATCGCCCATGCTTGCATTGCATGGCAGAGCCGCTGAAATTGCGCAAAGCCAGGGAATCAACGCGTGGTTGGTTTCACTCACGCACATTCAAGACATGGCGGCCGCCACCGTGACGGCGGGACGCAATGATTTAAAAAAGGTAGACTCACAATTATGAGGCGACGCGGAGCACCAACTTTATATGAACTCACCAAAAGCGGTGGCAGAGGATCCATCTCTGGCGGATCGGGTGGGCTGTCTGGTGGAAGCACTCCAAGTATTTCATTGTTGGGAAATGAAGCGGCGCGTTCAGTGCGCGTTCCAGTTGGATTTTTATGGTTGCTCGCAGTTGCGGTGCTTGGACTTGCAGCGTTGTCATACGCGTTTGGAGTTGGAAGAGGTCGCGCCGCTGGTTACGCCGAGGGAATTTCCACGCAACTCACGGAGAACAACGCCAGCGCAATGGCGCGAATGGTGAAAGATCCTTTGAAAGACAACGCTAAAAATTCGGGCGCGACAAGCGTTGTGGTCACGCCAATGAAGACGTTGCCGTCTGCAAGCGCGCCGTCCAACACCGTCACATCCACAAAAACCACCGGCAAATCCGACTCCAAAGGTGATTCAAAGTCAGCTGAAAATTCGGCCGTGCCCGCCGCCACCGAGGCTGATCCCCGCGAAATAGGCGTGAATTACCTCACTTTGGCCCGTCCATCCGCGGATCAGGCGGAAAAAATGCTCGCATTTTGCAAGGCTGAGGGACTTGCCGCGTACCTCGTTTCAGATAATAATACCAAACTGCGAAAAATCATTGTTCTTCCAGGTGTTCGAAGTGCCAAGGCGCTTGAGACCAAAGATGGACAAGAACTTTTGGCGAAAGTAAAGTCGGTTGGATTGCGTTGGAAAACTGTGAAAAAAGGCAACAAAGATTTTGCAGATGCCTATCTTGAACTCTTCCGCTGATCGTCGTCGTTCAGTGCCGCGGAAGTCTTAACACTTGAACGACATCGGAAGTTTTGACATGAGCATTCATCCAAGTTTAAAGACCAAGTCCGGCGCACTCAATCAACATCGCAACGTGCTCACGCGCGCTGAGCGCATTGAGCGCCTTACGTTCGAGGGGCGCTTTGATATTGCGACCAAGTCTGTTCTTGGCACAGTGAAGGTTCGATCAATCAAGGCAACCGTAAGCAAGAAGCCGAAGAAGGAAGCTGTTGCTGGTGCTGAAGGTGCCGCAACTCCTGCCGCTGGCGCCAAGCCCGCAGCTGGAGCCAAACCCGCAGCTGGCGCCAAGCCCGCAGCGGCCGCCGCCAAACCTGCCGCCGGCGCCAAGCCAGCCGCCAAGAAGTAAGCGTCTATTCGATTCTTGGTTTCAGGTTTCTGTGAGATAAGACATGATTGAACGACTTCTATCAGCTCGAAGTCGTTCCATTGATTCTTCAGGCATTCGCAAGGTGTTTGACCTTGGAACAAAGATGGTTGATCCCATCAATTTGTCCATTGGTCAGCCGGATTTTCCGGTTTCGGATGCCATGAAAGAAGCCGCCATCGCGGCGATCCGAGAAAATAAAAACGGCTACACCGTCACGCAGGGAATTCCGCAATTGCTCGCGGCTGTTCGCCAACGTTTGGCGCATGATTTTGGAGAAGGTTGGTCCACCACCAATCAAGATCTTTCGGCGGTGATCACCAGCGGAACAAGTGGTGGAATTCTTTTGGCGTTGATGTCCATTCTTGATTCGGGCGATGAATTTATTTCACCCGATCCATACTTTGTCATGTATCCGCAAGTTGGAAAGTTGCTCAGCGCGCATTGCGTGTTGTGCGACACCTATCCAGATTTCCGCATGACCGCGGCGCGAGTGGAACCGCTGATCACCGAACGCACCAAGGCCGTGTTGTTGAACAGTCCAAGCAATCCCTGCGGCACTGTTTTAACATCCAAGGAAATCGCGGATCTTGTGCAACTGTGCGAGCGCCGTGGCGTGCTGCTTATTTCCGACGAGATTTACGACGAGTTCTGCTTCAGCGACGCGCGCGAAAATGGTTTGTGCCCTTCGCCTGGTCGCGTGAGCAACAATTGCCTGATTATTCGCGGCTTTGGCAAGACCCACGGTTGCACGGGTTGGCGCCTTGGATACGCCGCGGGTCCCGCGCCTCTGATTCAGGAAATGGCCAAGTTGCAGCAAAGTACTTTTGTGTGCGCGCCGTCTCCGCTGCAGTGGGGCGTGGTTCCATCATTTCAAGAGGATCTTTCGAGCGTGCTCAAGGAATATGAGGGCCGCCGTCAAATGGTGCTTGACGCATTTTCAGGCGTGGCCAATGTCACTCGGCCAGGCGGTGCGTTCTACGCGTTTATTGAAGTTCCTCAAAAATTAAATCTCACGGCCGTGCACTTTGTGGAGCAAGCCATCGCCAAGCGTGTGTTGATTATTCCTGGCTCAGTCTTTAGCCACCGCGACACGCACTTTCGATTAAGTTTCGCGGCGTCGCGCGCCAAGCTTTCCGAGGGCCTTGGAATTTTGCGCGAACTCATGAGCAAGTGACGCGCGCATGTGCGCCCAATCACTCTCCAGGAATATGCGTGAATGTTCCAGACCAAGGACTGCTTGCGGTTCCCAATAATTTGCGCGCAATTCTGCCTGATTTGTAGCCAAAGTAGCCCGCCTCCAAAGCCAAGCGCATTGCGTGCGCCATGTGCACTGGATCAGCAGCGTGGGCGATGCCAGTGTTGAGCAATACCCCATCGGCGCCAAGTTCCATGGCCAGCGTGACATCGCTTGGCGTACCCACGCCCGCGTCAACAATCACTGGATAATCCGCGCGGCCGCCGTGAGTAGGATTTTTCAACAAGTCAATCAAGATCATGATGGCCTCGCGGTTGGCGATGCCGCGGCCAGAACCAATTGGACTTCCCGCAGGCATCACGCTGCTCGCACCCGCGTCGCGCAATCGCACGGCGGCGATTGGATCATCGCTGCTGTAGCAGAGCACTTCAAATCCATCCTTCACCAATTCAGCGCACGCTTCAATAGTGCCAATGGGATCGGGCAAGAGAGTGGTCTTGTCACCAAGCACTTCTAATTTCACCCAGCGCTGGCCTGGATTACCCAGTTGCTCAAGAAGTTCGCGGCCCAAGCGAGCCACGCGCACGGCGTCCGCGGCGTTGAAGCAACCCGCGGTGTTTGGAAGGATCGTGAGTTGATCAAGCGGCAACGCGTCAAGCAGCGAGTGGCCATCCTTGTCAAACAAACGTTCGCGGCGCACGGCCACGGTGATCACATCGGCGCGGCTGGCTTGCAGCGCAAGACGCATCTGCGCAAAGTCCTTGTACTTGCCCGTGCCAACCACAAGTCGCGAGCGCAACTGAAAGCTTCCCACATGCAGCGGCGGCGTGGTGAAATCGCTTTGGTTGGCGATCGTTTCAGTGGAAATATTTGCGGCGCGCGACGCGCTTTGAGTGGCGTGTTGTTGCGCCGTAAGTGGGGCGGTGATTGGCGCAGCAGATGTGTGAGGCTTCGTATCGCTCATGATTTATCCGCCTCCAACAAGCGTGACGAGTTCAACGCGGTCGCCACCATGCAACTGATGTTGAGAATGCTTGGCCTTGGGAACGAGCTGTTGATTCACCTCAACCGCGCATGGAACATTGTCGCGCCCCAGATGCGTGAGCAACTGCGCCACTGTTTCCACGCCCACATAGGTGAGCGATTCGCCGTTGACTTGAATCTGAATTTGAGCCTGCTCCATGAAATTAAATAGTAGTGCATGTTTCGTGGCTAGACTCGCGCTATGCGAGCGCATTTGATTCCAATTCTGGCCTGTGTGCTTGGTGCAGCTTTAGGCTGCAAAAAACCAAAGTTCAACACCAGCACTCCCGAGGACATGCTCGACGCCGCCACGGAAATGGTGGCCCAAAATCACGCCGAGTATTTGCCAACTTTGTTGGATATTCCAGCGCGGGATATCACATTTGACGATGGCGTGACCGAGGCAAGCGCCATCGATGAAGTGAAATTAAAAGCTGGCGACATGTTGGCGCGCTTGGTGCGTGTCGCAGGCGAATTGCGCGATCGGTTTCCCAAGCAAGTGGACAAGGAAATTAAAATCGTGCTTGGCAAAGGTAGAAATGCATCCGTTCGCGATATTGCCGTTGCCGCAATCGCCGATCCAGCCGCGTGGTTGACCGCGCAGCGTGCGCTTCTGACTGCGACCGATCTTGGCGACGAAACCGCAGCGTTAAATTTTGACGGCCAACCTATTTTCGCCGGCGCCCTCACGCTTACGCAAACAGCCGACGGTTGGCGCGTTCGATTTCCGATTGAATTGGTTCGCTCAAGTAAATATTGGCCCGATTCACGGGAGGAATGGGCCATCGTGGCCAGCATGATGTTGGCGGTTGAGAATGCGTTGAAAGATTTCGAACGCGACCTGAATAGCGGCTCGATTAAAAATCTAGACGCGGCGAGTTCGCGCGTGGGGCGCTTGATTGGAGAGAGCGTGGTGGCGCAATCCATCATCTATTCAATGATGAAGCGCGAAGGCGATCAAGATGTAAGCGCGCCGCCACAAACGCCCGCATCGAACGCTACGCCGCCTGCCACCGAGGTGAAACCGAGCGGCGTGGACAAGCCTTCCACATAAGATCAGCGCAGGAATATATAACTTACCGCGGCCAAAATTGGCAGCAACACGCAGCACGACCACGCGATGTAGCGGCCAAATGAGGGCATATTCACGCCTTCATTCGCGGCGATGGCGCGCACCATCAGGTTTGGCCCGTTGCCTATGTAGGTCATCGCGCCCATGAACACCGCACCGCAAGAAATTGCCGCAAGAAAATCATTGCGTACAAATTCACCGCCAGCGAGCGGCAAAATTCCATCAGCAATGTGTTGCGGCGTTTGCGTATTTGCCACTTCAAGAAATACAACATAGGTCGGCGCGTTGTCAAGCACACTGGAGAGCGCGCCAGTGATCCAGAAGAAAGCTATCGGCGTGTTGATTCCAAGTTCGCCACCATTGGCGCTTAAGACCGCCATTGGAATTTGCATTGCTAGAAAAAGTCCCGAGAATATTGCCGCGACTTCTCCAATTGGTGTGAATGAAAATCCTTGCAGCGTTCGAATTTTCATGGGCGTGATCAACATGCTGAATCCCGCCAAGACCACAAGCATTCCTTCACGCAACAAGTTTGGCGCCACAACGCCAAGCAGTGGCAACGGTTTGCCTGGCGCCACCAACGCCACGGCAAGCACGGCCAAAATCAGCAAAATGGCGTTGTTTGTGCCGTGAATTGTGAGTCCTTTGGCGTGGGTCAAACTTTTGCGATGCTGGTGAAATCCTTCTTGTTTCCAGCGGCGCAAATCAACCGCATAGAACACGCACAAAAGTGCGCCGTTTACAAACAGCCAAGGTTTCCACAGAGTTAATGTCCATTCAAATGGAACGCCCCGCAAATATCCCAGGAACAAAGGCGGGTCGCCAATAGGAAGCAGCAAGCCGCCGCAATTGCTCACAATAAATATAAAAAACACCACGGTATGTGTGCGGCACGAACGGTGCGAGTTGGCCTGAAGCAGGGGACGAATCAGCAACATGCTGGCGCCGGTTGTGCCAAGAAGATTTGCAAGCACCGCTCCAACCGCAAGTATGCCGGTGTTCATTCGTGGTGTTGCGGAAAAACTTCCGCCCATGGAAATTCCGCCGGAGATCACAAATAAACTCAGCAATAAAATAATAAATGGGACATATTCATTTAGGCCATGCATGGCGGCCGTGGCCGCCGCGTCCACGCTCACTTCGCTCGCCAACCACACAAGCGCGGCAATACCCAGCGCGCAACTCACAAGCAATTTACTGGAGTTTCGCTCCCACCAATGTTCCATTGAAGGAATCATGGGAACAATTGCAATCGCAAGCAGCAGGACAGCGAAAGGAAGGCATCCCAAAATCCATGTTGGACGCGCCGCGATCAGTGCGTAGAGATTATCCGCATGCGCGCCAAATCCTCGAAAGGCAATAAGCGCGGCTATCAGGGCGGCGATGATCGCGGCAATTATTGTGAATTTGCCATTGGATCCCGAATGCGTTGAGGGATGAGTGTTCAATTCATTTGGTGGCTGTTTCGACATTGGATTTTTCCGGGATGAAGTTGACGCTGGATCCAAACTTTATAAGTTCTACCAACAACCAACGGGTTGTGTGCATGATTTGAATTCTTCTTTCTGTTCATCAGGGGTTCCAACGTAATTTGCCGCGTACAAAAACAATCGAATGCAAGTTTTTTACAACGTGCGTTGCCATCGTGTTGCTCAACATCTCATTCTGAGTCACAATACTTCCATGAAATTCATTCTCATGGTCGCCAGTTATTTTGCAATGGTTGTGTATTGCGCTGGCTCTGTGATTGCAAATAATCCAGTTGAAATGGCTACCAAAGTCCCCATTCGTGGCACCGCGCTCGAAATTGAGTTGCTACCCATCAACAATCCTGCGCATGCCAACGTGTTGTTGGGAAAGACTGAGGTGCCATGGGAACTTCTGGATGCGTTTGTATTTTCGCGCGACGCTGGCAGCGGGCCTATCGAAGCCGACGCCGTGGCGCGCCCCAGCAAGCCTTATATTTCCATGGACCGTGGATTTGGGCACGCGGGATTTCCAGCTATTTCCGTGAGCGACGAAAATGCCAGGCAATTTTGTGTTTGGCTGAGCGCCAAGACGGGCAAGAAGTTTCGCTTGCCAACTCAGAAAGAATTTCAAGCCGCCTGCGAGGCTGGCTCGAGTGATTCCGTTTCAATTGAAGAAATTGCGTGGCACAAAAAAAATTCTGGTGGCAAAACCCACCGAGTGGCAACGAGCAAGCCTATGACCAATGGTTTTTATGATCTCAAAGGTAACGCCGCGGAATGGGTGACTTGTGCGGATGGCAAGTGCGCCCTGGTTGGCGGCGCCTACAACGATACGATTGTGCGAGGGAATTGCGCCGAAATTTGCAACCCCACGCCCGCTTGGAACGCAACCGATCCACAAATTCCACCAAGTCGTTGGTGGCTTGCCGATGGATCATTCGCCGGATTTCGCGTTGCATGTGAAGTAGATTCGCCCGCATCAACACAGCCCGCCGCTTTGAATCCAAACGAGACCAAACCCAACACCGCTAAATGATTAGAGAAAACTATTGATGGACTTTCATATTTACCCGCACTTTCCAACTTCATACAGTAAATTATGATGCACACCAAGGAGCAACGCATGCAGCCAGACATCGAAAAAAGTTTGCAACGCAGACAATTCATCCACACTGCGGCCATGGCTGGCGTGGCTGCGATCGCGGCACCCGTATTGGGGCACGCACTCACGCAGGCTGCTGGCAGTGACAAAATCAAAGTTGCGCTGATTGGATGTGGCGGACGCGGAACTGGCGCCGCGGCGCAAGCGCTCCAAGCTGATCCAGGCGTTGTGATTTGGGTTATGGCCGACACATTTGCCGACCGAATTGAGAGCGCGCATGCTGAGTTGAAAAAGCGCCCCGAAGGTTCCCGTGTTCTTGTTCCGCCAGAGCGTCGCTTCACCGGGTTCGACGCGGCCAAGATGGCATGCGCCACCGATGTTGATGTGGTCATTCTTGCCAGCGCTCCGTACTTTCGCCCAATGCATTTGCGCGCCGCCGTTGACGCGGGAAAGAATATTTTCTGTGAAAAGCCAATGTTCACCGACGCCGCGGGCGCGAAAGTTGTGATCCAATGCATTGAGGACGCCCGCGCCAAAAAACTGCAGTTTATGAGCGGTTTTTGCTGGCGTTACTCATTGCCAGAGCGCGAGACATTCATGCGTATTCGTGGCGGAGACATTGGTGAAGTGTTAGCCATGCACAGCGATTATCTCACCAATCCATTGGGCATCAATCCGCGCAAGCCCGAGTGGAGCGACATGGAGTTTCAACTTCGCAATTGGCAGCACCATGTGTGGCTTTCGGGCGACATTATTGTTGAGCAGGCGATTCACAGCATTGACAAAATCAATTGGGCCTTTGGAAATGAACCGCCACTGCGTTGCACGGGCACGGGTGGGCGTGGCTTGCGCGAAAATATTCCCGAGCGCGGAGATGTGTACGACCATTTCGCGGTTGTGTACGAGTGGCCGCGCAATCGACGAGCCACTTTGATTTGTCGCCAACAAGATGATTGCTTCAACGAAAATGTCGACACTATTTTGGGCAGCAAAGGAAGCGCCTTCATCAATGGCTGGGGTCCAACGCACGAAATTATTGGCGAGCATCCTTGGAGCTATCCAGCGGATGGACCAAATCCAAACATGTATCAAACCGAGCACAACGAGTTCTACAAGGCGCTTCGCAGCGGCAAACGTATTGACGATGGAAACTTTGTGGTGAACTCATGCCGAATGGCTCTCATGGGAAGAATGGCCGCCTACACCGGTCAAGATGTCTCATGGGATCAAGTGGTCAACAGCCAAGAAAATCTTGGGCCTGACAAACTTGAAATGGGCAAGGCTCCGCAACCAATTATTCGAGTGCCAGGCAAAACAAAATTAATCTAGCATTTGATCATTGCAAATTCCAATAAAACACAGCTTATTTATAGGTGTTGCGGACGTTCTTTAATGTCCATCCACGACCGTATCGGTGGGCTTGATTGATACTTGCGAATGTGTGGGTTCATTTGGCGGCGCGGTTTATGTTGCTCACGGCTCAATCGTTTGAATTCCGCCATCGTTTGGCAAGCGTTCAATTGCAATCTTGACCAAGGGAAATTTTTTCGCAAAAAGTTTCAAATGCTCCACGTCCATCACGCATGCAATTGTGGCAATCGCATCGGCGGTGGTTGCGTCGTTTGCGATCACCATGGATTGCCGCGGCGAATCCATAGGACGACCATTCTTGGGATTGAGTATGTGGGAAAATGTTTTTCCATCAATATGCCCAGGTTGGCCGCGGTCACCGCTCACGCACAGCGCTTGGTTTGACAATGTCACTGTGTGGGATTGTTTGCCAATAAATTCTGGCTCAACTTGGATCACCCAGCCAATTGTTTGTGGCGGGGGATCGCTGGCCAACACATCGCCGCTTACATCAATCAAGGCCGATGCAATGTGATGGGCTCGCAGAACATTCATGGCCGCGTCCGCCGCAAGTCCTTGGCCAATCGCGCCAAAATCCAGTTGGATTCCATCCATATTAAATGCCACTGATTGGCTTTCTTGGTTCCACAACACATGAGCACCACCAGAATGTTTCAACGCGTCGACAAGTTGCGCGGCGTCTGGCATCGTTGATTTTGCAAATGCCACGCGCCACAACTTGGTCAAACGTCCAAGGGCTGGATCAAATACGCCATCGGATAAATGCATGAATTCAAGCGATAATTTGATGGCTTTGGCCAATCGGGCTTGCACCTTGGTGGATGGCCCTGCGACACGGGCAAGCGTGGAAATCTCCGAGTCATTTAAATAATCGCT
>Ga0209190_1001441_pt1 | contig 16612 bp, 13 predicted proteins | sample M_140205_XF_Meta_FD_187315 | JGI IMG/M metagenome (GOLD analysis project Ga0209190, IMG submission 187315) | Freshwater microbial communities from Lake Montjoie, Canada to study carbon cycling - M_140205_XF_MetaG (SPAdes) (version 2) | ecosystem: Environmental > Aquatic > Freshwater > Lake... | reverse complement strand
TCAACGTTTTTAGCATCAACCAGACATGTTTCAACTTTATTGCGGTTGGCAGAACCCTCGCGCAATAAATTTGAGACTGTGAATCTAATAGCTGACCAGTATTTGCCCTCCAATGACATCAATGGTTCAAGAGAGCCTTTAAGGCAATGCTCTGCAGCTTTTGAGGATTCATCCGTAAAAAGTCCGAGTTGATGCGCTTTTGAAATATCGAGTATTTGATCCCCAATTGCGATACCGACATGATGGCCTCTTGAGTCTTTGAACACTCCAAAAGGTAAATTTTGAATTGGAAAGTCACAATCCTTCATGTTCGCGCTTAGGACCCAACTTTTTAAAGATGGGTTGTGTGTTTCATTTAATTCAATGGTCATTGTCTTATTCCGCTTTAATGCCACCAAGTGTCACAATTTGCCTATACATATCAATTTCTTCCTTTATCAATGCTGCAAACTTATCCAATTCAAGTCCATTGGGATCCGCTCCAATACTTAGAATTTTTTCTTTGATGCCTGTTCTGAAAAGAATTTGTTTCATTTCATTGGCAAGCTTGATTGAAATCGCTGGAGGGGTATTTCCAGGTGCAAATGCACCTAACCAGGTTTCACTTTTCATGCCTTTTACACCCAGCTCATTGAAGGTTGGAATATCGGGAGCAAAAGTTGTTCGTACTTCGCTGGCTACAGCCAATGCACGGACCCTCCCATCTTTGATGAAGGGCAATGCAGAGTTTACTGCCGACCAGGATGAAAACGTATGGCCAGCGACCACTGCTTGTATCGATTGGTTAGAAGCTGCATATGGAATATGATTGAATGATGTACCTGTAATTTGTGAAAATTGAGCACCAGCAATATGCAGCGAGGTCCCAACACCAGCAGTTGCATATGTTATTTCTCCAGGTTTTTGTTTAGCCAACGCAATGTATTCGGACAATGTTTTTGCTGGAGCATCGGCATTCACAATAAGCATATTGGGCGCATTGCCAAGTAAAACCAGTGGAGTAAAGTCTTTAATCGTGTCATAAGGCAAAGTTTTTCTTAATGCTGGGTTGATGGTGTGCACATTGGAATTGATCATCAGCGTGTATCCATCAGGTACACTTTTGGCCAATTGTTGAGACCCTATGACACCTGATACGCCAGTTACGTTCTCGACAATAACAGGTTGTGCAAAATCTTTTGACATTTCATTGCCAACAATCCGAGCCAAAACATCTGTAACCCCTCCAGCGGCAAATGGAACAATTATCTTAATGGGTCTATTTGGATAATTTCCAACTCCTACAGTTTGGGCTTGAGAGAAAAACGATATTGATACCAATATCAGTGAAAGTATAAGTTTCATTTAGTGCCTTTTTGAGTGTTGTTTCAGATTCTTTAAATTTAACTTTTTTCTTATTTTTCTATTTGAACGAATTGATATTTTTCCATGGCGTGCTCTAAGGATATATATCCGTTTTGTACATCTTTGCGTACTTCCTCAGGTTTTCGGTTCAAGGGCTCCCCAAAGCCTCCTCCACCTCCGGATTTGATTGTTACCCTGTCTCCAGTATTCAAATGATGATTTCCCTTAAAAACTCTCTGTGTACTTCCATCAGTTCTTAAAATTTCAACATCTGATGTGACCCCATCCAATCCACCATTTAGGCCCCAAGGTGGGCATTTAGTTCTGTCAATTTTTAAATTAAGTTGGCAAGGTCCTGTAATCACATAATTTTTTATTGCTCCAACGCCACCTCTAAATTGACCAGCTCCTGCAGAATCTTGCCGAATACCGTAGTTTTCAATGCGATAGGGATGAAAGGCTTCTTGCATTTCTATTGGAACGTCAGAGGTATCGCCATGTACATTTGATCTTGATGGTCCGTATCCGTCCATTTGTTGTGTAGCTCCCCAACCACCAACACAAGTGTCTAAGTGAAAGAAGGGCGCTTTCGTAAGTGGGCTAACGCCGTGAAATGCATGTACACCATATGTACCGTGGTGTGCTGCTGCAACTCGATCCGGATATGCTTGCCCAAGCGCTTTCAATATCGTATCGACAACTGTAGGAATCATGTTTCCTGAACCACCAATAGCGGCATTGGGTTTTGCAGATAGAAATTTACCTTCTGGAATCACGACATTTAAAGCTCTAAAGTCACCCTCATTGACAGGATCATTGGGCGAGAAAAGGTACTTCATCGCTATTCGTGCTGCTGCGACTGCTCCACCATTTCGTCCCGCATTGAGTGGGCCGGGTAGTTGATCTGAAACTTCTGAAAAATCAATTGTGATATTGTCGTTATCAACGATTACTTTAATTCCAATTGGAACAATTTTGTCTAAATATATTCCATCATTGTCTAAAAAAGAATACGCCGAATAGACACCATTTTTAGCCGTCTTGATTGCTGCACGTGTTTTTTTATCTGAATGATCCCACATCATTTGAATTGCAGCATCAAATTCATCGTATGAGAATTTGTGGATAATTTCCTCAACAATGTCTCTACCCATAAAGCATCCGGCAATCTGTGATTCAACATCGCCTAAAAGAGCATCTGGAAATCTCGTGTTGTATTCAATCATTCGAAACATATCATCGCAGCGAATCCCTTGTGAAAATAACTTCACACTTCGAAATTGAATTCCCTCTTGGTATATTTCAGTGGTGGACGTTGATGTGCACGAACCAACCATTATTCCGCCAATATCAATCCAATGCATAAGTACACAAAAGAATCCGATTGTTTTTTGATTGGATTGATCTGTAATAGGGGTATACATGACCACATTGTTCAAGTGCTGACCAAGAGTTCCCGCATGGTTAGAGATGATGACGTCACCATGTTTAATTGCATCTAGACCGTATATTTGTACACCATCTTTTACTGCAGTTCCAAGGGCATTGGCAACAAATATTGCGAGACTTCCTCTAGATTGAGAAATTAGTTTACCCTCAATGTCCACTATCCCAACCGCATAATCTTTGTATTCATTGATGAGCGGAGAGAATGCAGTTCTGGTTATATTTTTATCGATCTGATTGGGTATAGAAATCAGCTCATGCTTAATTATTTCAAGTGTAATTGGATCGAAATTATTGTTCATGATTAAATCTATTGCATGTCAAAAGTTATTGAGATTTCACCAAGTTGCCCAATCAATGCCTTATCACCAGGATTTAACACAGTTGTGGAGCTGTATTCCTCAATCAGAGCTGGACCATTGATGGAAAAATTTACTGGTAAATCTTCTCTTTGCCAAACAGGAGTATCTATCCTTCCATATGGTTTTGGGAAATAAATCGATCGGTATGAACACTGAGGTTGACCTTTATTTGAATTGATATTGAATAGGTCATGGAGTTCTGGTCTTGGAATGTCTGCACCAGCGACCAATCTAATTCCAAGTATTTCAATTGGATTATCCTTGTTTGAATGTCCATACCGTGATTTATAGATATTTTCAAAATTCAAATTGACATCATTGATTTTTGAATTAAAGGTATAGGGTATTTTTACGGTATGCTTTTGCCCTCTGTATCGCATTTCAAGAAATCGATCAAAGAGAATCTTTGCATCTTTTAATTCACTATTTAGTGTTTGCTTGGCTTGTTCCTCTAATTCTAAAAAGGATTTATCAATGACACTTATTGAGTCTTGATTGGATTGAATCACAAGAGTTCTAGCCAAATCTACTCTAGCTCCAGCAATTAACATTCCCAGAGTAGAGAAGTTACCCGGTTCAGGTGGGATGATCACTTTAGGTATTTTGAGTTGTTTGGCTAATGTTGATCCAAAAAGTGGCCCACCTCCTCCAAAGACAAATAATGCAAAATCTCTAACGTCTTTACCTCTTTCTATGGTGATTTCCTTGATTGCAGAGGACATGGTCGAAGTCGCGAGATCCAACACACCTTGCGCTGTAATATCAACATCATTCTCATGCATCATGCCTAAGGGTTTTGCAACCTTTTCCGTCAACGCAAATTTTGAAGCTTGAACATCAAGCTTTAACTTGCCACTCATAAATCTATTGGATGAAATCTTACCGAGTATAAGGTTTGCATCTGTCACCGTAGGTTCTGTACCGCCTTTAGAGAAAGCGACTGGACCAGGTTCAGATCCCGCACTTTTGGGTCCCACACTTAAACTACCAAAGTCATCAACGCTTGCGATTGAGCCACCACCTGCACCCACTTCAACAATATCCAAGACAGGAATCTTCAAAGGGAAACCATGGTCATAGCCGCCAACGTAATATATAGGTTGGATTTCAAAGGCACCATTCTCAATTAATGCACATTTTGCCGTTGTTCCACCCATATCAAAAGCAATCATATTTTTAAACCCGAGTGCCTTGGCATATTCAGCAGCACCAATGCAACCACCAATGGGCCCTGACTCAACCAGAGCTACGGGTTGCTCTATTGTTCTTTCGACGGACAAAATACCTCCATTGGATCCCATCATATAAAAAACACCAGCAAAACCTTGATCTTTTAGTTTGACATCAAAAGTTGAAATGTAATCTTGCATTTTTGCACCCACGTATGCATTTGCAACCGCTGTTGAGGTTCTTTCAAACTCAAACCATTCTCTACTAATTTTCGTTCCAGATGTTATATACAAGTCTGGTAGTTTTTCTTTTAAATAATTTAATGCTTTTTCTTCATGCTCAGTATTTGCATATGCGTTGATAAATGAAATTGCTATAGCTTCAATTTTTTCACTTTTTATGATTTCAATTAGATCATCAAGTTCATTTAAATTTAATTCAGCAACCACTTTACCGTCTGAAGAAAGTCTTTCATTGATTTCGAATCTTAACGTTCGTGGTACAAGTGGATCGTCGCGTCTGTATTCAAGAGAGAAGGGGATTGGTCGATTGCCTCTCCCAATTTCAATGGTATCTTTAAAACCTTTTGTAGTTATTAATGCTGTTTTCGCACCTTTTCGTTGAATAAAGGTATTGATTACATGTGTTGTTCCATGCTTTAGTAGTTCAGCTTTCTTTATGTCAGTCCCCGTGCTCTTTATTGCCTCTAAAGCTCCAACAACCAGATCTGAGTAATTTGTTAATGTTTTCCCATATAAAACTTTTTTTGTTTTTGAATCAAAAACTGCGATATCTGTAAACGTACCGCCGGTATCTACTGAAATTAAGAAACTCATTTAAATCAACTGTTTTACAAAATATTATTGTCTGAGCTATTTTAAATTTTATTTTTAGTAGATACCCTCGAGATATTCCAAATTGTGAATTTGTCTAGTTTAATTGTCACTTATTCGATTGAATAATTTAATCTCTAAATAAATAGGCATATATTTTTTCCCTATATTTCTGAATTCCTAATCGATCCTTTAATTTTTAAACTTAATCTTTTATCTCAATTCTAAAAAGTAAATCTGACTTATCTACTCAAACCGTTTCATTGACCTTCATTTATTTGTAATAAGCATCTTAGGGTTATTACTTAGACGATTTGGATGCATTCATCAATTCAATATTCATTTTCTACATTTTAGGAACTGTAAATGCCTTTAATTTTAAAAGCTGAATAAATCATTAATTTTGTGATGAATCTGTTTGTTTTAAAAATCTCATTCAATTAAAACACGATTGTGTGAGATCAAGTAAATGGTATGAGTTGTATCAATCTAATTGGTAAAAATGCCCTGTATCAGATTTAACTTAGGATCTTTTTCAAGTTCAAACACTTGAATTTAAAGTCAACGACCTAATGGTGTCAATCAGTTATTGGTCAATAACGCACTTACAAGACGATTGATATCGCAACTTTATTCAATATTTGAAAAATATGCACGTAATTGGTAACTTATATATCAAATATATTGATGTATATCAAAAGTTATTTCTGAATAAAAACTACATTCATCCTTGAATTAAAAAGATCAAACATCGCAATCATTTCAAGCTATTTTTTCAAGTTAGGAAATTCATTTTGTTACATACAAGTCAAAAAATAATTACCTTGATATCTATATTTTTAATCCTAGGTTGTAGTCAATCAGATCAATATGACATCAATAAAATGGATCTAAAACCAACACCAGCAATCGTATCGTCAGAGCGACACAAAGGAGAATTTTCAACGGGAGACTCTTTAAGCTTCACGAGTGAATTAAAGCCATTGGTTAATAATCCACTGAAAATAGTGCGACTTGATACAACTCATAAAATAATTGAGGTTGCTCCAGGAGTTAAGTTTGGCGCATGGACTTTCGGTAATCAAGTGCCGGGGCCTACTATAAGAGCAAGAGTTGGAGACAAAATCCGTTTTAGCATGACCAACAGAAGCGATGAAGTGGTACCCGGCCTAGAGTTAAGCTCTGCTCCCATGATGCATTCAATCGACTTTCACGCGGCGATGGTTTCCCCTCAAGATAAATACCGTTCACTTGCACCAGGTCAAACCATTGAGTTTGAATTCACTTTAAATTATCCTGGTGTATTTATGTATCACTGTGGTACCCCCATGATACTTGAGCATATTGCTTCTGGCATGTATGGAGCCATCATTGTCGAACCCAAAAATGGATATCCCACTAAAGTTGACCGTGAGTATGTCGTTATACAAAGCGAGTTCTATTTAAAACCAGACCCCTTGGGTAAAAAAATTGATGGTCGCCCTTTGTATGTATTGGACACGGAAAATCTTAAAAAAGCGATCTCTAGCCATACAGTATTCAACGGACAGCTTAATGGCATGGTCAAAGAGCCCTTGAAATCTAAACCTGGTGAGAGGGTGCGCTTATTTGTGCTGAATGTTGGTCCAAGTAAGACATCAAGCTTTCACGTAGTGGGAACAATTTTTGATCGTGTTTGGATGGATGGAAATCCAGATAATCAATTGAGGGGCATGCAAACTGTACTGCTAGGAGCTTCGAGCGCTGCGATTGTCGAGATGATGATCCCAGAACATGGTAAATATTTGATGCTGGATCATCAGTTTGCAGATGCTTCTCAGGGCGCTATTGGTGTCATAGCTACGAGCTCCGAGAAATTGGATACACCGGAGCCGATTGAGCACAACAACATGGCTGCAAGTGACTTGCCCGAAGATCAGTCGGTAATTCGGGGTAAAAATGACTTCGAAAGTAAATGCTTGGCCTGTCATTCCATTGGACAGGGTAAAAGGTTGGGGCCTGATTTAGCCGGTGTTACAAAGCGGCATACCGATGAGTGGATAGCTCGCTGGCTAACTTCCCCTGAGGCAATGCTGGCAAAAGATCCTACTGCTATTGCTCTTTTAAAAGAGTACAACAATATACCTATGCCTAATCAAAATCTACAGTCTACAGAGATCAAGCAATACATTCAATATTTTCATTGGGCTGATTCCAAGATACTTGGAGTTGTTAACAAGGGTTCAAAATAATGCGAAACTTAAAAATTGCAATGATCACCCTGGTACTCATGTTCAAAGTCTTGGATTCCTTTGCATGCGGCCAATGCGTCCAAGATAAGATGGCAGCGGTCTATGATTATGAGGTGATAAAAACTGCTGTTTCACAAAAGCATGTCGTAATTTTTATGGGATTTCAAGGTAGTATCGTTCCGGATCTGGAATCGAGATTAAAAATTCTGAAATTGATCATGAAGATCAACGGCATTGACGGAAAAAGTATTAAAATTTCAATGGAAAACGCCTCTTTTTCAGTTGCATTTGATCCTGAAAGAATCTCATACAATACCCTTTTGAAGGTATTTAGCAAGAATTTTTTGAGATTGAGTTTATCCGTATTTCCCATCGACACGATTAAGTCGCTGTAAAAATCAATGGGTATTCAAAATGAGTCTGATTTAAAAAATGGCATAAAAATTTTATAAAAATATTGCAATTCTAGATCAGAGATTCAGATCTTTTTTTTGCTGCTCTTCGAGGCGTTTTACCATATTTAAATGGATCTTAGAGCTTCTATGTCTAATGCATTAAATTCATACCAGGATATATATAGACGTCGCAAACTTTTGCGACATGATTTGATTTCAAAAAGAGTTTCTACGGATATAGAAATCATACGATCTTGGAATGTGCTGATTGACAAGAACTTGCTAAGTGCCTTTTCCGGCTTTCTGAGTTTGAAAAACATTGTTCTTGGATTGTGTTGGCCATTTAAACATGAATATGATGGCCGATTCTTGGCTCGCCGTTTACGTCTCAATGGGACTTTGACCGCTTTGCCTGTGATCGTTCATAAAGATGAACCCCTACAGTTTCGCTCTTGGAAGCCTGGAGATCGCATGAAAATTGGTTCTTTGGGCATCAAATATCCAATTGATACAGAGCTTCTCACACCAGACATTTATCTATTGCCGTTCGTTGGTTTTGACCAAAATGGTTATAGATTGGGCTACGGCGGGGGTTACTTTGATCGCACTTTGGCAAGTCTGACAAAAAAACCCTTGGTCATTGGCGTCGGTCATGAAATTTCAAAGATTAAAACTATCGAGCCACTCGCTCATGATATTGCCATGGATTATGTTGTAACTGAGCTTGGCGTATATAAAAATAACGATAAAAGTCTTGAGCTGTTAAATGACTTTAAACGCAGATCCAACGACCAAAATCATGTTTTATCATCACCCGTTTGCTATCAAGATCAATTTTTATTTTAGAGGTTTGTTTCTATAAAGCTCCCATTGAATGAGCTTTATCGCACTCCTCAAGTGATGTTCACCACATAAAAGACCCCATCAACGAGACAAGATCGAGCGAATTATTTAAAAAATATCAGCGCTTATTCACTCGATCTTTTAAAGCTTTACCGGGCGTGAATTTAACAACCTTGGCCGCTGCAATTTTTATCGCTACACCAGTTTGAGGATTGCGACCAGCGCGGGCGGCTCTCTTTTTTTGGCTAAATGTACCAAATCCAATTAAAGATACAGTTTGTCCTTTAGTTATAGACTTGCCTACATTGTCAATAAATGAATTAAGAGCTCTCGCTGCTGCAGCTTTTGAGATGTCAGCGTCTTCGGAGATGTGATTGATCAATTCTGATTTATTCAATTTTTATCCAGTAAAAAAACAATGATGAAAAAAAACTTATATTCTGATTCTTGAGTCACTTATAAAGTCTCAAACACTTTTAATTCGATTTTCTATTTTTGCATTTAAGCAATGCTTTGAATCACCTTTTCAATTCTTCGCATAGCGCGTTTATTGAAAAGATTTTCGTAATTTTCCCATTCGGATTCACTGATTAAAACGCAATCAGATTTATTTTGAACTTTGATTTCTAAAAGATAGTTTTTTTCAGCATCTTCTTCAAGCAAAAGCACATTCAAGGTCATTTTGGGATTTAGCTTCTTAATTTTTTTGATATGTCTTGGTATGTGTTTGATGGTAGACGGCATAGTTCATTTTCCTTATAGAGGCAAATGCAAAACTTTAATTGTTTATTTTTTCAATCAAATATTTCTTTAAATTAAATAATAGTTGATCTTGGCTTGTATAAAAATAGTATTCTTACCTAAGGGTTTTCATTAGATTTCAAGTTGGAAAAATGAAGATATATTGTCTAAGGCAATATTAATTTAAAAGCTTTAAAAGATTATTTTAAAAGTAACCTGGCTTTCAGTTATGTTGTAAGTAATTTCTTTTTCAAGTTGCTTCAATAACTGTTTAACAACGCTTAAACCAATTCCCATACCTGGTTTGGACAATACATTATTTTGTCGATAATACCTATTAAACATCTCAAATTCATTGGGTCTTGTTATTGGATCAAATTGATTTGAAATTTCAAATTGAACCTGATATTTTCTTTTCTCATGCTCTTCATTGGAACTTGAATCAAAGAGTTTAAATGCTTTTATTTCAATCGTCTCCCCTTCCAAATTATATTTAATTGCATTTTCAATTAAATTCTTAAGGATGATTGAAATCACCACAAAATCTGAATGAATATCACAATCTGAATCTAGTTCTGTTTTGAGTTTTAAATTATCTGAATTATTGGGTTGGCAGTCATCAATTAAGTCTAAAATCAATTGATTCAATTGAATATTTTCGAGGGTCAATTTGTAATTTTCTGCTTCAACTCTATTCGATAAGTTAACTTGATCAATGATATATTGCATTCTTCCAACCGATTGATTGATTCTCTTTATCGCACTTGATCCAGCAATTTCAATTGCGCCAGGGGTATTAAAAGAAGTAATTGTGAATTTAATTGCAGCCAAAGGATTCATCAGTTCGTGCGTTAAAAGATCGATCAATGACGTCCTCTCAATTAATTTATCTATGTTATTTTTAGATTCATTTTCAATATCTCGCAACCTCAAAATTTCAAAGTCTTTTACTTTTTCTAATCTTTGAGACTCAAAAATACCAATCAATAGAAAAGTTATGGCAACAAGGGTGCCATTTAATCGATAGTCTGAAAGATATTGTCGATCAAAAACACTCTCTATCGTTAAAAGCCCGGTGATATTTAAAAAGCCTACAATGGAGATCACTAAATAAATGATTGTCGACAAATAGAGTGTAATTTTAATGGGTTGATTTGAAATTTTAGATGAAGAAAATCCATAAAATTGAACCAGTATGTTTATAAAATGAAGTGCCAATTGAAATTGAAGCGCTTGATTTAAATATCCTAAAAGTATCAATAGATAATTAAATACTGTTCCAGTGAGAATAATTTTATAAAGATTTATATAGGTTTCATTAATTGAATAATTTTTCAGTACACTCAATATCAATGTCGCGGTCAATAGTGTTCTTGAACATATCAAGTAATAACTTAGTGAGTTGATTTGCTCCAAAGTAAAAAATCTTGTGGCAGAGGACATTACGCCAGATGAATAAAAAATAGTCAATACAACAAAAATTTGCAATGCAATGAAACTGTATGTCAAAAAATCTCTGCGTCTTAGCAAAATAATCAAACCAAAAATCAAAAGTACGATGGCAATGGTCAGTGAGATGGTTATATTCTTTGTTTTATCGATATTTTCAACGATGCTTAAATCTTTTTTCTGAATTTGGTCGTTGATGTATATCATGCCAAACGTATTGATTTTTAAATAAAAAACTTTAGGGTATATATTTTTTTCAGACAATTCAAAGCAATGAACGTTGGTTGAACAAAGACTATATGTTTCTCGAAATTTATTTCCTCTTATCTCTTTGATCCATTTTTGATCGATGTATTCGTATTTTTCAATCTGATTGAGTTGATAGGGTTCTAGAGATAAAATTAAACTTTTTTTATTTAAATCATCTGACTTTTCGATCTCGTATTTCAGCCAAATTGAGTCTTTTTCATAAAAAAGTTTAAGAGCATTTTTGTATGGCTTGAAATTTTCAGTATGAATATTTTCAATATCAAGTTTATTGCTTGTATCTACAAAATAACTTTTCTTGATCGTTATTTCTCCTTCAAAAGCAAAACAATTGGAGAGATAAATAAAAAACAATAGAACAAATAAATATATCTTTTTCATGTTTTGATAAGCTTTATATTTTTTTATTGCTCAAATATGGGAATCTTTTTAGACTTCAACTATGAGTACAGTGGGCTAAAAAAAAGCTTGGATTCAAGAGATCAAAAAGAGCATCTTTTATCTTTCCCCATCCTAGTTATATTTATAAACTTAACTTGTAGCAGTTATTTTTTCTTTAGTCTACAGATCAAACCCTCTTTTTTAGAGCGCTGATAGATGGATTTTAAAACATATTTTCTGAAAGGGTATTAGAGCAATCAAATTAAGAACTTTTTTAAATGAAATGATACTTATTTTCGGGATTTCGAATAGTATCTGAGATGTATTCAATACAAGTTAGAGAGCTTATATGGCAACCATGTCAGAAAAAGATACCGAAACAAAAATATCCTCTGATGGCCTTAGGTATGAATCAAAGATCAATGGATCCCAATTCAAAGGAATGGGCATCATCGGAGAAACAATGAGTTGTCTAAAATGTGCTCGCCATAAATCTAGAAAATCGGGTGTCATGAAAAAGTTCGGTTCTACAAAAATGTTTGTTTGTTTTGATTGCATTCCAGAGCAGTCAAACTCCAATAAGTGATTCATTTGAAATCTAGGCACAGCTGTCTAAGTTCATCTTTTTTAGCCTATATTCATCTGCTCTAAGATCAATTGACCTACAACGCCGTAGGGATTGGCAAACGTTTCTAGTAATTCAAAGTGGTTGTAGTTCTGTCCAATGACAAACTTGACCGATTTACCCATGTCTTGAACGGCTTTTGCAAAGTCTTTGTTTTGTCGTTGAAACTCTGGCGTCTCTAGACTTCCGTGGAAAACGATGAGGGGCGTATTTAAAAACTCAAGATGTCTTTGTGAGCTAAGTGCCTCTTCAGTTGCATCGGTAAACTTCACATAAGAGCTGCGAGCAGATAAGCGAACGGGCTTGAGGTCATACATTCCGCTGCACAAAACGCCTCCTTTGAAGATATTCATGGGCACATTGAAATCTTTCATCCAATTGCTTGTTAAGGCGACGCCAGCTAAATGTGCCCCAGAGGAGTGACCAGATATGTAAATCTTTCTCTGATCCCCACCCAAACGAGCTGCATTTTTATAGACCCATACCACGGCTTGTTGAACTTGTTGAGCCATGGGCATCAAATCTCCATTGGACTCGATGACGTTGATAAAATCAGGAATGATGCAGTGTGCGCCTGCGTTGACCATATTTTCCGATATGAATCCGTAATCCTTGGCCTTGCCCCCACGCCATGCACCGCCGTGAATAAAAATATGGATGGGCGCGTTTTCACGTTTGCATGTATACAAATCAAGCGTTTCGTAGGGCGTGGGTCCATATTGAAATATTTGAGGTTTTCCAATTCGACTTCGTGTCAATTCACTGTTGCTGGCATATCTTTTGATGACCTGTGCGGTGTTTGGTGCATACATCGATTGGTCATACGCTGCATCTAACTCGGCTTGATCCAAGTCAAGCCATACCAAGGGGCCCTTGGGCTTGGGCAAGGATAAAGCTGTAGAAGGGGCGGTAGAAGGGGCTACAGGCGGTGCTTGAGCGAATGCTGTTGACAACAGTCCTGAACCCATCGCTAACAATACATCTCTTTTTGAACGCATGCTTGTCTCCTAAATAAGAGGCATGATGACCCGTGAGAGTCATCAGTTTGATCTGTCCATTCTAATCTTGTACAGAGTTCAAATTTCTAATTTCACTGCTGAGTATTTGTGGCAAATGGTCACTCGCTCATTAGGGTTGGCCCTTGGGTGACTTTGAGTGAATTTATTTTCAAAAAAATGATCTTGATCACCAAAGAAAAAACGGTAGATTGAATCCCTAAAATACCAACCTACTCATTGGACGTTGAAAGCATCTTGCCAAAAGAGCTCAAAGGTGATTTGAAGCCTTACTTTTTCAATGATTTGAGTCGTTTGCTTTTTCTGGATCGTTCTTTAAAGTCAAGGGGCTTGGTCTTGATCCAGCCCACAAATTTTTTGACATCGGGGTGCTGCTGAAGCGCATGAATGGTATTGAAGTGCTTGGCAAGTTCAGTTTCTGTCAAAAGGGCATGAATTTGTCGATGACATACACTGTGCAGCAACTGAGTTTCCTCTCCCCCTTTGGACTTTGGAATCATGTGATGCGCTTCGATATGCGGCTTTGGAATTTCTCTTTCACAAAGTGCACAAATCTCAGGTGTTTCGGTGCTGCTCAAACTGAGGAGCAGCAGGGCTTTTCTTTTAATCTTGCCCACTTGACTTCACTGAAAAGATTGCGATTGTGGGACAAAACAGCCCGAGAGTTCGCTTGGCAATTCTGGCACTTGTTTGCCAATGTAGTGTCTTAAAAAAGGGCCCGCTTTCCAAGGCTTGGTGTAGCCACTCCAAACCGCCCGGGGCAAGATGGCCCACTCTCCCTGTGTTCTTTGAAGAACAACCAGGGAAGGGAGAAGCTCTTTGAATTCAACCTCAACCAAGATCCAATCCGAGAGGGCCCATACGCTTGCAATGCTCAGGAACTCAGAGCTTGGGGGACTGTAATTTTTAATTTGTTCTTTGGCTTGAATGTAGTGCGCATCGTCGGGACTTAACCGCTTGACCAAGTCGCAACGGGTGCTCCATGCTGTCCATCGGTTGGACAATTCCCCTAAGGCATCCATTGGCCTGCCGTCAACGAGCAGCAAGGGGCCATTGTCTGCGTTTGTCCATGAGAGATGGCTCAAAACCACACCCACCAAGACCAACAACAGTACGATCAACGAGATGCGTCTATTCATGCATCTGTTTCACTGATTTTCATTGAGCAGTTCAATGTGCTCGTGCTCTGCAATCATTTCCAGGGCACGTTCAAACAAAGCTCTGGCCGAGCCCGAGATGGAACTCAAATGAGCATGCAAATGCGCATCTTTGGTACTCTTGTTCAGGCACTCATGGCTGTACTGCTCAAAACCAGCCAAAAGCGTGATGATCTCGGTAACATGTCTTGGGCACTCGCACAAGATATTGGAGGAGATGGCAGAGACCTTCAAAAGAACGGCATCGCTGTATTTTCTGGGCGGAATCAAGGCGCCCTCGGCCAAATGCGAGGCATTTTTACTGGTATCGATCATCAGTCTGGAATTGATCAATTCGGCCAAATCCGCATCCGTAATCAGGTCCCTTCTCACGATCAGGCCATCTCGTTTCAAGGCGGAGATGGCGTGCTCTTGACCAAAACCGTAGAGAACGATGCCTTGAAGCGCTTTGGAGGATTTGACCAACTGTTGGATTTGATTTTTTGACACCAGGTCCAATGAGTTCACTTTGATCAGCAAGATTTCAACTTGCTCGCCAAAGATGGCCTCTTGCGCTGCAGGAAGGTCGGTGAATATATCGGTGATTCGAATGGGTTGATGAATGAATTCAAGGGTGAATTTCTTGGACTCCATTCTGGCTGCCAAGGTCACGCCTACAATGGCCATGGAGATCGAGCTGTTTGTAGGGGTTTGTAAACTTTTCAAGTCATTGGAAGACTGCTGAAGCAGCAAGAGGTGATTGAGCTCAGTGGAACTCAAGCGCGAGAGGCTGCTGATCGCATGCCCTTTCTCAGTCAGTCGTTTGAGCAACGTCGCTTTCAAAACATCATCATCGCTATAAAGGCGATGGTTTCCCTGTGTTTTAAAGGGCGTAAAGGTGCCATATCTGATTTCCCAGATCCGAAGCGTCGGTGTGGGCACCCCACTTAAACTTGAAACAGCACCAATTTTATGGGTCGGTGTATGGGAAGGTTTGATGAGGGCCATTTTATTTGCAGAGGTATTGAGTAGATATAGCCTCGTATTTTAGCCATAGAAGTGCCTGAAACTTACTCGCATGCTAAAATGCACCTTTTATGAAAGTGGTTCTTTGCAAGATTTTGTGCCTCTTTTTTCATCCATGCGTCCTTAACCTCAAGGTTCCCTATATTTTTTGATGACCTGGTCATGCCAAATAAGCGCTCTTTATCTATAAGCCCATTGAATGAGGCCGATGTCTCGGAAGCCATCAAATTGGCCTGGGAGGACAGGACCGCATTTGAAACCATCCAAGAGCGTCTTGGCATCTCTGAGACTGAGCTTATCAGTCTCATGCGCAAAGAACTCACCCCCAGCTCATTCAAAATGTGGCGCATGAGAGTGCGGGGTCGAAAAACCAAGCACCGTTTTCTTCGAGCCGCGGAGATGAAGTTTGACGACGTCCTCATTGCCAACCACAGAAGAGCCAATTGCTAACGAACAAAGGACGTGAGGTGAGCCATGAGTGAAGATACACGCTGTTGTGGAACGGGCACTTGCATCATTGATGCTGAGGGTCTTTGCTGGTGCGGACAAAAATGGAATGGGCACAGCATGTCCTTTGCCCCTCCAGATCATTCACCCCCGCTACTCGGCCCATCGGAGCCTCACAAGACCTTGCAAAGCGAGCCCACCGACTCAAAATAGACCTTGAACGACTCAACCAACTCTAAGCAAACCAAGGTGAACGACAGCGAGTCGCGCCAATGAGACCAAGGCATGCCCAATTTCTCACTCTTTGATCATGATTATCACGCCTTGGTTATTGGATCGGGCGGGGCGATTGGATCGGCTTTTTTAAACGCTTTTAAAGCTGACCCCCACTGCAAGCACGCTCAAGGTTTGTCTAGATCTGAGGAGAAGGGTTTTGATCTCTTGAGCTTGGAGTCGATCCTCTTGAGCGCTCAGGTCTGTCAAAAGTGGGCCCCTTACCATGTCATCATCGATGCCACAGGGGCATTGAGCATTGAGGGCGTGGGCCCAGAGAAGTCCTTGGCTGCGCTTGAAGCAGAGCAACTGCAAAAGGCCTTTCAAGTCAACGCCATTGGGCCAGCGTTGGTGCTCAAGCACTTTGCACCTTTGATGGCGAGGGGCTCGGTTTTTTATGCCAAACTCTCTGCCCGTGTTGGGAGCATCTCAGACAACCAAAAGGGTGGCTGGTACAGTTACCGCGCATCCAAAGCGGCACTGAACATGCTGCTTCAAACCGCGGCCATTGAGTTGCAGAGAAGAAATCCACTTCTCCAAGTCCTGGCCCTTCAGCCAGGAACGGTTCAATCCAAGTTGTCTCAGCCCTTTATCGCGTCTGTCAAAGACCCTTTAACGCCTGAGAGA
>Ga0209190_1001439_pt1 | contig 16625 bp, 13 predicted proteins | sample M_140205_XF_Meta_FD_187315 | JGI IMG/M metagenome (GOLD analysis project Ga0209190, IMG submission 187315) | Freshwater microbial communities from Lake Montjoie, Canada to study carbon cycling - M_140205_XF_MetaG (SPAdes) (version 2) | ecosystem: Environmental > Aquatic > Freshwater > Lake... | reverse complement strand
TTGGTCTTGAGCCAAAAGAGAAAGTCACTGTTGAGGCGGCTTTCGGTGAGCGTTCCGTGTTGAATGTCTTTGAGTCGATTGTCCATAAGGAGCAAGAGTGTAGCGAGAAGCGGGGACTTTTAAATTCATTGTCCCTATGCTGCAAACATGTCTTCTTTAATAGCCGTTGATCTGGATGGAACGCTGCTCAATGCAAGTGGCAAAGTGTCGCCAAAAAATCTTGAGGCGATATTGAATTTGCGCGCCGCTGGATTTGAAGTGGTGCCCGCAACGGGCAGATCTTGGCGCGAATCGCGGCGAGTCCTGGAGGTAATTCAAGCCGAAGGTTTGGCGATCACTTCTGGCGGAAGTGTTCTGAGCGACGCGGCCACGGGCGCCACCAAAGAGCGATCGACAATCGACGCGTCGTTGGCCAGGCAACTGGCGGAGTCGGTGTTGGAGCGTGGATTGCTGGTGCATGTGTTGCGCGACCATGACGCAAGCGCGCATGATTACTGCCTTGTGGGCGATGGAACAATGGATCCGGCGGCCATGTGGTGGTTGGAGTCGCACAACGTTCCAGTGCAACGCGTTGGATCACTCGCGGAGGCCGACGTGTTTGGATTTGACCATGTGTTGCGCGTGGGCGCGGTTGATCGCGGAGATATTTTGTTGCCCGTGTGCGCCGACTTGCGTGTGAAATTTCACGGACGCGCCACGATGCAGTCGTGGAGCGCGGTGACTGCCAACGCCGCGATTGGAAGCGAAACGCACCTTCTAGAAATGTACGCATTTGGCGTGGACAAGTGGACCATGTTGAGCCGCTTGCGCGATACGCGCGGCATGGCCAATGAGCGCATCTACGCGATTGGAGATGGCGCGAATGATCTGATCATGGTGCGCGAAGCGGGCGTTGGCATTGCCATGCAAAATGCGCACGCCGATGTGCAGCAACACGCCAAGCACATCGCGCCGCACCATAGCAAGGATGGTTTTGCGCACGCCGTCGAGCAAATTTTAAGCGGAGCCTTCAGCGCGCAATCGGTACGATCCGCGTTGTGAGTTTATTTGGACGAGATCAAAATGTTGTGTGGATGCCACCCGTGGCGCGCGCGGAAGGCTTCGCGCTTTGCACGGCGTTTGAAGCCATTTTAAAGGGAATATTCGAATGCGAGTGGCCGATCTCGGATGTGTATGCCCCGCGCCGGCCGCCGCTGGACATGCTCTTTCGCGTGTTGATTGAGCCGCGCGCGTTTGAAGTTGCAGAGCGACATGGATTGACGTTGCACAATTGCGTGGACGCCACGCGGGCGGTGGAGTTGGCGCTGCGTAGCGCGGCGCAAGGCAAGCGCGCCGTGGCGTTTGTTCCCAATGATCAATTGCACGCGGCCATGACCGTGGTGGCGCGAGAGGGCGGCGCAAGATTTCACGGCGAGGGTCGCGCGGTTCTGGTGCTGGAAGACAATCCATATTTGTCATCCGCGGCGTGTCCCTTGCAAAGCGCGGCGCAATTGGACTTGCCATGCTTGGCGCCCAGCGGCGTTGCGGGTTTGCGCGTGGGCATTCAAGACGCGTTTCGTGTTGCGCAAGCCACGGAGCGGGCGGTGGCGTTGATCGCGCATGTTGGATTGCTTCGATCCATGGACACGCTTGAAGTGGAGCCCAATCGCGTGCTTGATCGAGTGGACGCTGCGATGGAGTTGCGGCGCAATCGTCGACACACTCGCAGCACTGAGCGCGAGGATCCTTTGGTCATCGCGCGTCGTTTGGAGTTGAATCAATTAAGCGCCATGCCATCGCCTGGAGAAATTGAGCCGTGGGGAATGATCGCGATGGGTTCATGCGTGATGGCCATTCGACATTTGCTGGAGGAGTTGGGTTTGTCGGGGCGCGTTCCGTTGCTGGCGCTTTCCATGGTTCATCCTTTGGATCATGCGTCGCTTGTGCGATTGTTGTCGCGCTGCGCCAATGTTGTTGTGTTGGAGCCAAGGCCCGGAGTGTTGGCGCGCGAAGTGTTGCAAGTGGCGGAGCAGGCGCGTCGATCGGGTGAAAAGATCGCCGCGATATGGTGGGATCGTTTGCCTTCCGACGGCGCGGTGGAGCCAGTTCTTGAAATGAACGACGCCACGCGGCCATCTATATTGGCGCGCAAAATTGCGCATCTTTTCAGCCAAATTCGTCCTTCGCTCACAATGCAGGAGCGACTTGTCGAGGGTGTTTCGCAAACCGAGGGCTTGGAAGTTCCTGATAGAGGCCAGGGCATCGGCGTTTCAGGCGCGATGGATTCGCTGCGCTCGATCGTGATGGAAGTGGCGGATCAATTCGCCTTGCGCAATGAGGACGCAGCGCAGGAGATGCGCACCGGAATTATTTTTGAGAACCGCGACGCTCCGGAATCGGATCGATTCGTGGTTGTTGAAACATGGGATCGACGCCGCTTCGCGCGTGAAGGCGCGGCCGCGGTTCGGCAAGCCGCTCGCGATGCCAAGCCGCGTCTGATCGCGGTGTGCGATTTAGGCGGAGAGGACACGCCAGAGATCGAGCAACTTACGCGCGCGGCGATTCCGCAGGACGCCGCCGCCGCGGTTGAAATTGTTCGCGGCGATTTAAATGATCGCCCCACGATGCGCGAGTTGCTTCGTACGGCCGCGCTGCGCGACGGTCTCACCGTTGTGATTGGTCGCGACGGCCCGCCACCGCGGCGCGACGTGTATTTGCTTGACCGCGCGTTCGCCGAAGTGGATCGCATGGGATTTGTTCCACTGCAGCGCGCGATTTGGTCGGCCGAGGCGGCGTGCGATGTGCGCGCGGCGGCGCCCGCCACGATGGTTGAAAAAGGCCTTGAACGCGGCACAAATCCGCTGCGAACTGAATTTAATGTGGAGGTGCTTGCCGATCGCACGGGCACGCGGTTTCAATTTCACGCGCGGCCTTTGCTTGAGCAGGTGGAAGTGTTGCGCACCAAGCCGCCACGACCCGAGGAGTTGCAACCTGGCGCTCCGCGGCCGGCGCCTCCCAGGATTGTGCACGCCAATAGCGGCAGGTGGCGCGCGCATCTCGCGGGGTGGCGCGGCGATCCGCCGGGGTTGGCGGCTCTTGCGTTGTGCGAAGCCGGGCGCTCGATGGGGTATCGCGTTCAAGCGGTTTCGCAATCCATAGCAATTGGTCCAGGTCGGCGCGCGTGGAGTCAAGTTGTATTCACAAGTCTCGACGCCATCGCCACCACAAGCGCCACGCAAATTCCTTACGGTGAGGCGGACTTGTTGATCGGTCTTGATCCCGTGGAGACCGTGCGCGCGTTGGGGCCCGATCCGTTTTTGCGCGTGGCTAAAAGCGATCGCACCTACTTGGTGGCCAACACTGGTTTACTTGATGATCAAGTTGACGCCGAGGATTTCAAAGCCGCCGGCGAGTTGCCCATGGCGGTTTCATACACATGCCGTGGCGATGGAGTGTTGTTGATGGATGTCGCCAATTTGTGTCGCAGAACATTTTTAACCGAGCGCCTGACGGACTTGGTTTTGCTTGGAATGGCCTTTCAACAAGGGCTTATTCCGGTGAGTGAAATCGCGCTTGAAGCCGCGGTTCGCCGAATAGAGGAGCGCGGTTACGGTCGTTGCGTGCAAGCCATGCAATACGGCCGGGTGCTCGCGGCGGAGCGGACGCGCTTGATGAATTTGCCGCTGGGTGCAGGCGATGCCAAGGACCGAGGTCCGGAAGGTTTGGCGCGCTTGGTGCGCCGCATTGATCTGGAAATTTCCGAAAGTGGTTTCTTCGCGCGCCGTTCGCGGGGACGATTTCGTTTGTTGATGCGAGAGCTGTTGCAAACCATGTCGCCGCTTTCTGGAACGCGCGCGGGTCGCGCTGCGCGGCGTGACGCGGTCACGGGTCTGCATCGTTGTTGGTTGTGGGGCGGCATGACATACGCGGAAACGTACGCGCGCTTGTTGCGCGGATTGGCGCGCGCGGATTCCGCAAATGATGGTTGGCCTTTGTTGGTGTACGCGCCGCTACCTCTTGCGGAGGTGATGTTGATTCGCGATCTTGTGTTCGTGGCCACCATGAGCACAAGTTTGGAGCAACGTCGGCTCACTCGTAGAAGATTGGATGTGCGCGCCGGCCGTGGCGATCGCATGGAGCGTCGATTCTTGAACCGCATCGAAGCCACCGTGTTTGGACGCTTTATTCGCCTTGATTTTCGCTCAAGCGATTGGCCAGCCAAGGTCATTCGCACGCTTTCGTGGATGGTGCCGCTTGGTGTTCGCGGCAAGCTTTCGCAACGAGCGGAGCGCGACGCTGTCACTGAAATGGCGGTGCGAGCCGCGGTTGAACCAGAGCGGCGAAATTCTTGGGGCGCGTTCTTCGCGCGCCTGCACGAATCCGCGGTGGACGGAACGCTGCTCGCTTTGGATGAGAAATCTATCCGCGCGTTGGCCAGCGAGTGGTTGAGCGCCGCTGAAAATGCCGCGGACTTTGACGTGGCCGCGGCTGTGATTGCCCAAGCGCCATCTTCGCCAAATCCATCTTGACTTTGTGAAAAAGTATTCGCGCCACGCTTCTCCAAATGCCGTGGCCGTGGGTCACTTGAACATGGACGCGTTTGAAATGTGCTCGCCGCAAAAATTACGCGCGCGGCGTGGCGGTGGTGGAACCCATTTTCACTTCATGTCGAAGTTGGCCGCAGGCCGCGGCAATGTCGCGTCCGCGGCTGGCGCGAATGTGGGCATTCACGCCGCGGCTGCGCAGCACTTCTTGAAATTGCAAAACATGTTCCGTCAGCGGTCTGCGAAACGGCAGGTCCGCCACTTCGTTCCACCGGATTAAATTCACATTGGCGCGTAATTTGCGCGCCAACACGCTCAGTTCATCGGCGTGCTCTGGGCGATCATTGAAGCCGCCAAGAACAATGTATTCCAGCGTGATTTCGCGGCCCGTGGCGCGGAAATATTCATCGCAGGCGTCAAGCAATTCCGCGATGGTTGAATACTCCGCCCATGGAATAATTTTCCGCCGCATCTCGTCGTTGGGCGCGTGCAAACTCAGCGCCAACGTGACCGGAATTTCAAAGCCAACCAACTTTCGAATGGCGCCGGGAAGGCCCACCGTGCTCAGCGTGATTCGACGCGCGGAAATTCCCATGCCCCATGGCGCGTTCAATGTGCGGATGGCGTCGGTGACCGCGGAAAAATTGGCGAGTGGTTCGCCCATGCCCATGAACACCACGTGTGAAATTCTCTCCACGCCTTTGAGGCGGCCCAAGCGCCACGCTTGTTCAACAATTCGGCCGCGAGTGAGATTGCCTTCGAGTCCGCCAATTCCGCTGGCGCAAAATTTACAACCCACGGGGCAGCCCACTTGACTACTCACGCACGCGGTCTTGCGTTCCGGATTTGGAATCATCACGCACTCCGTGGTGCGTTGCGTGGCAGCGTTGTTCACGATTGGAAGCAGGGACGCCGCGCGCTTGAGCGAATCCGGCCACGCCAACAATAATTTTTGCGTGCCATCGGTGGCGCTCATTTCCGCCTGCACATTGCCTTGCTCAAAGATCATTTCCTGCTCGAGCCGCTCTCGATTCAGCTTGGAAAGATTGGTCATCAACGCGGGCGCGATCACGCCCTTGGTGTACACCCACTCCATGATTTGCTTGGTCACAAACGCCGGCATCTTGCGCGCCGCCGCCCATGCCGCAAGCGTGGTGGGGTCAAACTCAAAGAACGCGCCGGCTTCCTTGGCGGCGCCGTTGGAGTCATTGGAAGTTTCTATATCGCTCACTGTGTCGCGCCAATGGTCAGGTCAACTGTGCGATGGGGAATGTTGCGCGACTCCAACCAATTGTGAAGGGCGGGGGCGCTGTCGGTGCGAACCACCTTGCAATTGCTCGGATCCACGCCGCGCTCGCGCATCAACTCCTTCAAAGTTCCAGGCAAGCCAAACTCAACTTCCTCGCGGTAAATGTCGCGCTGCTCAACTTCGCCGCCAAAGCGCTCGATCAATTCAGCGATCAAGTCATGCACCAAATCTTCCGGCGCGCTCGCGCCCGCGGTGATCAACGTGGTCTCCACGCCTTCAAACCACTCGGGTTGCAATTCGCTTTTGTCATCGATCAAGCGGGCCTTGGTGCCAACTTTCTCCGCGATCTCCGTCAAGCGAACCGAGTTGCTTGAATTGCGGCTTCCAACCACAAGCACCAGATCAACCGATGGCGCAAGCGCGCGCACGGCGCGTTGACGATTGGTGGTGGCGTAACAAATATCGCTTGAAGGCGGCTCTTTGAGCAGCGGAAACGCGGTCTTGAGCGCCTTAATAATCACATCGGCGTCATCGGTGCTGAGCGTGGTCTGCGTTAAGTACACAAGTTTGGCGGGATCATGAATCACCAAGTTGGGAATGTCGGCGGGACTTTGAACAACTTGAATTGAATCCGGCGCCTCGCCGCGCGTGCCAACAACTTCTTGATGATCCACATGGCCCACCAAAAGAATTTGATAGCCAACGCGCGCGTAGCGAATAGCCTCGTTGTGCACCTTCGTCACAAGCGGACACGTGGCGTCGATCGCGGTCAACCGCCGCGCCTCGGCTTGAGCGCGCAACATGGGGCTGACACCGTGCGCGCTGAACACCAAGATTGAACCCTCGGGAACATCATCCACATCCTCAACAAATTTCACGCCGCGTTCGCGGAAGCGATCCACCACATGCATGTTGTGCACGATCTCGTGGTACACATAAATCGGCTCGCCGGGGCACAGTTCCAGAAGTTGATCAACAACATCGATCGCCATGTAGACGCCGGCACAAAATCCGCGGGGGTTTGCAAGTACAAGTTTCATCGCCTGTGATCATAGTCATTTACTTGGTACCTTCCTCATATGACAACTTTGATTCAATCTGGTCCAGTGGTCTACATTGACGGCAAATTCATGGCGCCCGATCAGGCCATGATCAGCGTGTATGACCACGGATTTCTCTATGGCGACGGCATTTTTGAGGGCATCCGCATGTACGGCGGAAAAGTCTTCAAGTTGGCCTCGCATTTGGAGCGCCTATATGGCTGCGCCGCGGAAATTCGCCTGAAGCCGGTGCAGGACCGCGCGCAGATGGCGCAAGCCGTGCGCGACGCGGTCACTCGCAGTGGTTTAAAGGACGGCTACATTCGCTTGGTGGTTTCGCGCGGCAAGGGTTCACTTGGGTTGAATCCAAATCATTGCCCGACTTCAAGCACCATCATCATTGTGGATCGCATTCATTTGTATCCGCCGGAAATGTACGAGCAGGGCATGCCCATCATCGTGGCCAAGCGTCCGCGCATTCCCGCCGTGTGCCTTGATCCCGCGCTCAAGAGTTTAAATTATCTCAACAATATTCTTGCCAAGGTGGAAGCACTCGACGCCGGCATGCACGAAGCCATCATGTTGAACTTGAACGGCGAAGTCAGCGAGTGCACGGGCGACAATATTTTCATCATCAAGGGTGGCGTTCTTCACACGCCGCCCGTGAGCGCTGGAATTTTGCGCGGCGTGACGCGGCGCTTTGTCATTGACACGTTGGCGCCCGCCGCCGGCATGAAGGTGGTTGAGAATCCAATGTTGTTGAAGGATGTCTTCGCGGCTGACGAGGTGTTTTTAACTGGAACCGCAGCGGAAATCATTGGTGTTTCAAGTATCGACGGCAAGAAGATTGGGTCTGGCAAAGTTGGTCCGCTCACGCACAAATTGGCCGCGGATTTCAAGCAGCGCGTGCAAGTGAACGCCCCGGAAGATTGATGATGCGCAACCGCGCCATCACCTCCGTCTTCAATCGCTTCTCACTATCTGTTGTCGGGGTCATGTTTGTGCTTGGCGTGTACGCCATTCTTGCCTCGTCAACAATGGCCGGCAAGGCGCTTGGAACAATGGTGGTGATCATTGTGGGATTGATTTTTGCGCGCCTGCATTTCTGGCTTTGGACGCGCGCGCCGTGGCAGAAATTTGTCGCCGCGAGCAGTTGGTTGTGCAATCTATTTTTAGTTTTAGTTTTCATCACCAGCATTTGGAATTGGTCTCGCTGGTTCAATCTTGACGGGAATGGCATGGAAAAACCGATCATTTGCGGTGCGGTCTTTGTAGGGGTGGTGACCGATTGCATGTTGCTCTTACGTCTTCACTTAAGAAAAACGTTGGATCGATCCATTCGAGCTGTCGCGGTGGGGCTTGCCATTGTGGGCGCCTTGCTCCTTGTGGCCACGGTCGCATCCCAAACATTCGCAGAATCTTTTGACGCGATATGGAATGTGATTCCCTGGCAAGTTGGCGCCATCGTTTGCTTGATCGCGTTGGCCAGCCACATCGCCAGCGCTATTTTGGCTTCCATTGAAAAAGAAAAATCCTCCAAGTTGGCTGAGACATTTTCCGAGCGCATGAAAATAAGCATGAATTGCCCACGATGCGGAGATTTGATCCAGTCGCCCTTGGGCCACTCCGTGTGCTCAAATTGCAAATTGGCCATTCATATTGAGTGCGACGAACCGCGCTGCGAGTGCGGCTACTTGCTGCACAAACTCACCGGCGTGAATTGTCCGGAGTGCGGCAAGGAAGTCGCGCAAAAGTTGCGCTGGAAGTCCGCGCAACAATCAACGCAATCCATCAGCGCTTCAAGTTGATTGGCCAACGGCAATCACACCCGCAGTTTTTGCCAGTTTCCATAATGAAAGCGCGCTAGGAACAACAATCCACGCACCGCCATCTCAATGCTGAGTCCCCACCAAATTCCGGCGAGTCCGTATCCCATCCACACACCAAGCACCCACGCCAGTGGCAAGCGCAGAAAGTAAATGCTGCCCACGGTAATTCCCAAAATCCATTTCACATCGCCCACGCCGCGCAACCCTTGGCGCACCGTCATGCACAGCGCGAAAAACACTTGCACCACGCCGCATGCCAGCAATAATTTTGGAACCTCCTCCAAATGCACTGGCTGGTCTGAAATAATCGACGCAAGAAGTCTGCCTTGAGTCATGAAAATAATTCCCATAGTGCCCATGAGAATCATTCCAAGATATGTGCACGCCCAAATCGCCTTGCGCGCCATGTCTGGATTTCGCGCGCCTAAATATTGTCCAGCCAACGCGCCCGCCGCGGTTCCCATGGCAAAGCCCGGCAAAAATGAGAACGCCTCCCATTGCACCGTGATCATGTGCGCGCCAATCAATCCTTGGCGTGGCTCCAAGCCAGTTGCGCCACGCGCGATATCGCCAATGAAACCCATTAAAAATAAACTGGCGCCCCACATGGCAAGTCCCTCGAAGAAATTTGGAATGCCCAAGCGCGCGATGCGCCACATGATTTTGCGCGTTGGCTTGAGCGTGTGTTTTTCCAAACGCAAATCTTTCACGCCCGCGGCCATCACCCACACCGTGGCAATTCCGCCAGCCATGTAACTCAGCGAAGTTCCCGCGGCGATGCCCCACACGCCCCAAGTTTCTGGATTGATCGAAAGCGGCGCGGGCAAAGTGTGCTCGCCGTAGCGAATCACCACGCCGGACAACATCCAACTTGCCACAAGATTGATCACGTTGATGCCAATGGAAATCCACGAAGGCTTGGCGGTTTCACCCGCGCCATGCAGGCACAAACCACCCACCGTCATCACGCCGCAGAAGGGCATGCTCCATGCGATCACCGTGACATAGGTTGTGCAATGCGCCGACGCCTCCGGGGTCAATCCGGAAATTGCGCACAGTGGCGCGGCCAACAACCACATGATCACGCCAACCAGCGCGCCCCACACAACGCCCAACGTCACGCTTGCTCCCAGCGCGTCATGCGCGTCTTTTTTATTGCCGCTTCCCATCGAGCGCGCGATAATGGCTTGCCCGCCCACGCCTAAACCAGCTAGGGCGATGCCAGTGAACCAACCCACATACGTTCCAACTCCGATGCCGTCCATGGCGGGCACAACAACTTTTGCGGGCAAATGTCCGGCGAGAATTTTGTCAACCAATCCCACGCACGCCGCCATGAGTTGTTGCAATAAAATAGGAAGCGATAAAATCCAAATCGCCGCCCACATGCTCTTGCCCGCCAAACGACCGGCGCGAATCTGTCCGTCTTCAATGGAGTCCGCGTCAACTTCCGCCACGGCCATCAAGCCATCGGTGGGATCGTCGGGACCAATCGACGACAACGGAACACCTTTGTCCGCATCCGCGGCGCGCTCGATTTGTTCTGTTGACTTCATGTCTCCAACTGCTTTCGTTACTTCGTGTTGCCTAGATTCTGAAAATCTTCTGGTGCGGTGGACGGCGCCAACTTGGACTCGTCCATTCCAACCGGAATGCCAGGCTTTTCAAAGGTCAGCGGCGCCCAAAAAATAACATGATCCCAAAAACCTTTTTCACGTTGATAGGTTGGATACAGATATTGCAACTCCTTGCGAAAGGGCTTCTTGTCGGCGCGATACCAGCTCAACCATAAGCGCCGATCAAGCGCGAAATCATGGTCTGTGAGCAAGCGCAGTGAATCATTTGCGGCCAGATTCACCGCGAGTTCACGCTGATCAATCATGGCGCACAGCGCTTGAAATGAATCATCCGCGGCGTATTGTCCCAACGCGATCGCGATTTCAATTCGCACGGACGCGTCCTCGGCATCGTCGGTTCCGCGCGAGCAAAGAATCGCGGTCATCTTGGGATCGTGAATTCTTTGAAGGGCTTTGGCGGCCGCAATCTTGACATGGATATTTTTATTTTGCAATTGCTTGCCAATCAAATCCGCGTCGCTCACATCTCCGTGGCGCGCCAAAGCGTCAATCGCGCTGGCTTTCACAAGTGGATCGGCGTTGTCCTCCACGTAGATTCGATACATGTTCACGTAGGCAATGCTTCCGCCCCAAGGAGCGTTGGCCAGCAGCACAGTTCCGCGGCGTTGATTTTCGGCGTCGTATGGATCAAGCGCCCACTGCGCGGCTTGCGCGGGCGTGGGCGGAGAGAATGAATTTGAGAGGCTGGCGAAATCGCTCGACATGGATTCGCAACTTGCAAGCAAGGCCGCGGCAACCAGCGCAAAATGTGCGAGCACAATGTTTTTAGGCAAAATGTTTCCAAGCCACAATGTCACATTGCATTTCACGGCGGGCAGTATATGGTTGCGCATGGCTTCAACTTTCAAACTTCACGCCTTTGAATTGGGCCGCTGCCAAACCAACGCCTATGTGCTTGAAGTGGCACCAAATCAAGGGCAAACAGGCGTATCCGCATGTTGGGTGATTGACCCAGGCGAGTCGCCGCAGCCTTTGCTGAAGTTCTTGCGGGACCGGGGCTTGAAGCCAGAGGCCATTCTGCTCACGCACGCGCACGCCGACCACATCGCCGGCGTGGACCAAGTGCTTGGCGTTTTTCCAAACATTCCCGTGCTTGCTCACGCGCGCGAACACGATTGGTTTCAAGATCCGCAGCTCAATCTTTCGCTCTTCATTGGCGAACCAGTGTCCGTGTGCGCGCCAACTGGCAAGCTCGCGCACGCGCAAAAACTTTCGCTGGGTGGAGTTCAATTTCAAGTTCTTGAAACACCGGGGCATTCTCCCGGCTCGGTCACGCTGCATTGCCCAAGCGAAAAGTTGGCCATAGTGGGCGACACGCTGTTTCAAAACTCGATTGGGCGCAGCGACTTTCCTGGCAGCGACCCCGATGTGCTCATGCATTCAATCAATGAAGTGCTTATGAAATTGCCCGGCGACACGGCGATTTATCCTGGACACGGTCCCAGCACAACTATTGACAAAGAGCGGCGCAACAATCCGTTCCTGCGCTAGGAAGAAATACAACAATTACGGAAGTGGCTTTGATTGCGCGGGAATCTCAGCATTTTTTGTGGCGGTGGTCTTGCCTGTCGGCGCGATCACGGGGGAATTATTCACCGGCGTTGGCGCCGTTGATTTCTCAACCGGCATTTCACTCTTACGCGCCACGATCCATCTTGTCATGCGCGCGCCAAGCACATCAAGCGGCAGGGCGCCATCGCTTAGAAGCGCGTCATGGAACGCGCGCAAGTGAAATGAATTTCCAAGCTCCTGCTGGGCGAGCGCGCGCAAGCGGCGAATTTCCAACTCGCCCAATTTGTACGCGCACGCTTGGCCAGGCCAACTGATATATCGATCCACTTCGCGGTCGATGTTCAATTCGCTCAGCGCGGTGTTGGCGCGCATGAACGCCACGGCTTGCTCGCGGCTCCAACCAAGTTCGTGCATGCCAGTATCCACCACAAGTCTGCACGAGCGCCACATTTCATACAACAAGCGCCCGAAGTCGTTGTAAGGATCGTCAAACAATTTCATCTCAATCCCCAGGCGCTCCGCGTAAAGGGCCCAGCCCTCCACAAACGCCGTGAATCCCATGTCGCGCCGAAGTGAATGGCGCTGCGGCAACTCCTGCGTGAGCGCGATTTGCAAATGGTGTCCGGGCACCGCCTCATGCAACGCCAGCGGAATCATTTCGTATTTGGGGCGTTGATTCAGCGCGAATGTGTTGGCGTAAAACCAACCGGGATTGCCCGAATCAATGCTGCCTTGTTGGTAATACGCGGTGGTTTGGCTGGACGCCATGAAGCGCGGAATCTCGCGCACGCCGTAGGTCAGGCGTGGCAACTTGCCAAACAATTCCGGCAAGTGCGCGTCGATTTGCTTGCAAATGTCGCGGTAGCCACGCAACAATTCCTCGGCGCTTTGAAAATAAAATCGCGGGTCGGTTCGCAGATAAGCCGTGAAGCGCGCGAACAATTCGTCATTGTGCAAAGCCGCCAGCGCGGCGTCCTTGGAAAACCAATCGGTCTTTCGAATCACAACCAACATCTCGCCACGAATGCGCGCCACCTCCGACAGTCCGATCGCGTGAATGTCTTGCGGCGAAAGTTTGGTGGTGGTTTGTTGGCTCAACAAAAATGCGTACCACTCTTTTCCATTGGGCAAAGCGGCGCAAGCGATCGCGTCGCGGCAATTTGGCAAGTAGCGATCACGGATGAAATCACGCATGGCGGCCATGGACGCCAGTATTTGTGCAATCGCCTTGTCGGCGCGCGCCAACAATTGCGCGCGCATCTCTGGCGTCACATCCGGGTACTCGCGCAGAAATGGCGCACGCAGGGTGTCCAACTTGCCGGCGATCACGGCGGCAAATTGGGCGTCAATTCCCTGCAAAATCACCTTGGCGGGCGTGATGTGTTGGCGCAAGCCATCTTCCAACAATAATTGATCGTCGGCAAGTTGCTTGGGCACTTGCTCCAAGCGCGCGGCGTGGGCTTGCAAATCATTGGCGCGCTCAAATGGCATTCGATCGCACATTTGCGCGATGGATTGTTGCGGCCCACCCAGCGGACCAATCACAATCAAGTGTCCAAGAAATTTTTGCGCCTGAACGTCCAAAGATAAATCGCGAATGACCAGATCAAGATCGAGTGATTCCGATTCGCTCAATCCTTCGCGTGGCACCGATTGCAGCGCCTTCAATAAACCAATCGTCTCTTTCGCGCGGCGAGCGATGGCGCCAGCACTGTGATCGCTGATTCGAAACGCGTCGCCTGGCCTGCCGTTTGCGATCGCCTCCATTGGGTCCTCGCGATCGCGGAATGTTTGAACCGCGTCAAAGGCCTCGCGCAACTCCTCTGAGCTGGTCGGTGTGGGGGCGGGGGCGTGTTCTAATTTCAGTTCTGGTTTCAGAACCGTCTTCGCATCGCTGGCAACATTGGAATTTGTTTGCGCCAATACATCGCGTTGCCCATCCATCATGACCACGCTCACAACCAACACGCACCAATAGTTCACGCGCGCTTTATTCTTTGAAGTCATGGTTTGAAAGTATCAGGTGTTGGATTGATCTTTCAATGCCAATACAGTTGCGCTGAACACAGGCCCGCCGCAGGCAACGCAACTATTCGCAGGTATTTGTGGCGTTTCAACCTTGTAAATCAACTTCAAGCAATCGCGAACATTCCTTGAAACTCCGCGCAAAACAGGTCGCCCCCGCGTGATGAAACGCTTTATGCATTCGCGGCTATATTCTTGCCCCCTCACATGAGCATTCTCCCGCAAGAAACCCAGCAAGGCTACACCCCGCCATCGGTGCGGCAGTTTGGCGTGTTCCTTGACAACAAGGTTGGCAAGTTGCTTGACCTTCTGCAAAAGTGCGGCGATCAGTCGGGTCTCAATTTGGCGGCGTTGAGCATTTTGGATTCAAGCGACCACGCCGTGGTGCGGCTTATTTTTAACAACGCGGACGCGGCGCGCGTGGTGTTGCGCGCCAACCAATTCACTTTCAGCGAGGTTGATTTGTTGGTGGTGGAATTGCCCGAGGGCAAGAGCCTGACCAATTTGTGCTTGCATTTGTTGGGTGCCGAGTTGAATATTCGCTTCGCCTATCCAGTGATGTTGCGCCGTCAAGACGCGCCAACCGTGGCCATCGCTGTTGACGATCTCACGCTTGCTGGTCAGATTCTTCTACGCAAAGGTTTTAGACTTCTTGGCGAAGAGGATTTGTCGTAGCGGCACGCTCCCGATTATTTCATTCCACAACTTTAAAAGAGAAACCCACCATGTCACGAATCGTCCGCCTCAGCGCAACTGGTCCAATCAAAGTACAACCGCAAGACAAGCCCATCTTTATTTGCGCATGTGGCCTTACAAAAAACGCCCCTTTTTGCGATGGCAGCCACAAGAAGTGCCTTGATGAACCCGAAGGCAAGTGTTTTGTCTACAACGCGGATCAAGTGCGCGCTGAAGTCGCCGAGTGATTGAAGCGAACTTGAAAAATCACGCCGCCGACATTTGCGCGGCATATTCAGCTTGGCTTTTGGTCAACATTGCAACAGAGCGCGGGCTTATCAACCGGGATAGATAGCCGAAGTCTTTTCCGTTTCCCACAATCGCACGCGAACAAGCTCGCCGCCCACATCTTGGATGGGTTGCACCAACCAGTCGTGGCACACGCGCGCGATCATTTCAACGCTGGGATTGTTCTTGGCAAAGCTGGCCACGTCGGTGTTCAAATGTTTGTGGTCCAGTTTGTCGATCACATTCTGGCGCACCACTTGTTCAAGTTGATCAAGCCGAACTTTGGGCGGATCTTGAATCAGCGCGCGCACCGAAACTTCAATCCGGTAATTGTGGCCGTGGCCCGCGGCGTTGTTGCACTTGCCAAAGATCTTCTGATTGGTTGCGGCATCAAGATCGTCGCAGTGCAGGCGGTGGCTGGCGGCAAATTCAAACGACTGAGTGAAGGTGGCGTGGTTGGGCATGGAAACCTCGTAGAAGAATGAAAGAAAGTTGCTTTGTATAAGCGTGATTGACTGCAAGGGGAAAGGCAATTCGCTGTTCAGGGCCTCGGCCACAGGCTTCAGCGCCAAGGTCTGCGCCCCGCCGGCGCGGAATGATTGATCAAGTATCGGCAGGGCGGTTCGTCGGGCAATTTCATCTATTTCAGCGATGGAAATCAGATATCCCGTGCGGGGATCGGGCTCCCCGGCGATCACAACTTCCAAGGAAATGCTGGCGTGCCAACCTTGAGCGCTTGGCCAAGCGGCATAAGCGTTGTTTTTAGGGGAATTTAGATGCGCCGCCTCTATTGGCGACAGCGCAAATCGAACGGTTCGGCAAAGCAGCATGGTTCAAGATTAGCCATGCAACGGATGCGCGGGGGCACTCATTTTAATGTGCGTATTTCAGAATCAAAGTGGCCGAGTCACATAATCGATGCTGAGTCAATCAATTTTTTCTGAAATATCAAAATTATTGTAAAAAAAATATATATTTGTTGTCAGGATTGAATTTGACGCATATAGTCAAGCATTAACAAGCCCCCGGAAGGGCTCGGCGTGAGGCTTGCCTCCGCCGGGCCTTTTTTATTTTTCAAATGTAAATGGGCTAGAAATTGGCGATTTGAACAAATTCAACGCGACGTAAGCGGGGTTAGGATTGTGCCCAACGTATGGCTTTGCAATTCAAAATATTTTTAATCCCATGCATCAGTTTCGCAATCTATGGTTGCGCCACACCCACACCCACCTCCAAGCCCACTCCCTTGCAAGCCCCAAACAGCACCACAGAAACCACAAATCCCTTAGTAAATGCTCAAGCAAATTCTGCGGCGCTTGACATGAAACTGGTCAAAGGTCTCTCAATCAACCAGGACACCGGCGAAGTTCTTGTGAGGGGGCAAGTAGCGATTCGTCAAGGTTTCCTTGAGCAATTGGTGTGTTTCAAAGGCACCCGCGAGCACGAATCTTTAGTCGTGGTCAATGTTGCGGCCTCAAATATTCACGCCGCATTGTTGGCCGTTGGCGCCAGCGTTGGTCACCCTGGAATATGGAGCCGCGACAAGAACACAGTCAACGACTTGAAACTTCAGCCGCCTGCGGGCGACTTGGTGAGCGTGCAAGTTGAATGTGTTCTAGACGGCGTGACTCGCCGCTGCGATTTGGGCCAGTGGATAGAGGACGCGCGCCATCTAGAAACATTCAACTCTTCATTTGTATTTGCGGGCAGCCACTTTGAACCGGACGGTCGTGGCGGACAGCGTTACACGGCGGATGTCACGGGCAGCACCGTGGGGCTTGTCACTTTTGGCGATGAACTTATTGCCTACGCGCAAGTGATTCCAGATCAGGCGGAAATTTCGCGGC
>Ga0209190_1001435_pt1 | contig 16645 bp, 25 predicted proteins | sample M_140205_XF_Meta_FD_187315 | JGI IMG/M metagenome (GOLD analysis project Ga0209190, IMG submission 187315) | Freshwater microbial communities from Lake Montjoie, Canada to study carbon cycling - M_140205_XF_MetaG (SPAdes) (version 2) | ecosystem: Environmental > Aquatic > Freshwater > Lake... | reverse complement strand
GCTATCTCGTTTGCGGTAAGGCCGTCGTGGTTTTCGCGCAGCAGCTCACGGATGCGCGGGTGCTGTGACTTGCTCATAGCTCCTCCTGCACCTCGCGCAGCTTGGCCAAGTAGTGCATGGCCTTGGCGCCGTCGTCGGTGCCCTCCTTCTTGCCTTGGCGCATGCTGTACTTGATCACGTTGCCCTTGAGGAAGCCGACAAACTCTTTGCGCGTCAGCACGATCTGCATGACGTCCCACGGCTGCACGGCCATGTCCTTGTAGTGCGACCCACCGATCTGGTATTCGTTTGCGTTGTTCATGTGTTTTTCTCCTTCAAGCGAGCCTCTACGAGGCTACAGATGTCATAAAAATTCATTCGGTTGTTCTCCTTGGCTTGGTCATAGAGGTCCTGCCTGTCCGACTGCTCCAAGCCAAACCAGCCACCACGCAGGGGGCTGATGTTGTTGCAGTCGGGGCACTTGTAATACTGCTTCGGAAATACAACCTTGCCAGCAGTGTTAGTGGCAACGGGCATATCAGGGAACAGCGGCACGGGGATCATGTGTTTTTACCCTCCAACATCTTGACATAAGCACAAAGTGCTTGGAAAACTTGCGGGTCTAGCGCCACCACTTTGTTTTCATGGTGGTTTGATGCAAGCCATATCAGATAGCCGTCAAAACTGGCGTACACGCCATCACCTAAATAAGTATTGTGTTCATCCACAATTTTTCTCCTTGAGTTGGGCGTCGATGTAAGCCACGATTTCCGATGGTGAAACCCATCCAACTTCTTCCTCCCTGTTGTCAAGCCAATTAGCAAACTCTAAAATTGCCTCTATTGGTAACTTAACCCAAGGGCGCTGTGGCGACTGTCGGTAAACGGGGAAGCAGGCTTTGCAAGCCTTATCCTCTGTCGGTAAACCAAACAAACCGTTTTCGTCTGGGCCACAAAGATGCGCCACAGGCTCCTGCGCCGGCAATGGCGCGTCAATGGTGTCCTTCAATAAATGAACACCACCATCTAACCTCTCAATAGCCGCAACTACGCCAATACAACCATTTTCTTCCCAATGTGCTTTGAAAGAATACTTGGTAGGCTCCTGCGCTGCTGCTTTCTTGCCATCGTAAACACCGTTGAGATAAACAGCATACAAGTCGTCAAACTTTTCGTAGTAAGCCCGCCGATCATCTTCCAGTTTGTCCCGCGCTGCTGCGCGTTTTGATTCGTAGCCTGTCATTTTCCACAACTCCTACACTTTATTAATATCGTGAACACGGGGCGCTTACAGTAAACGCAATACGATTGATAGCCTGTCATGCTTGCTCCTTTTCAATTGGCACATCGCGCCATTCGCCTTTTGTTTCGCCTATTGGCAGTTCCCCGCCAAAACCAAGATTTATGGTGTTATTTGTTTCCCACCATTGCTGAAGGAGGATTTTGATGCCTCGGTACGAGGGCACATTGCGCTCAACAAAGCGCAGTTTTGGGGTTGGTTTCATTTCGCTCATGCTTCACCTCTTGCTCTGATTGCTTCTGCACAAATTAATTCAACTCGTGGCCCGTAGTAATCGCTAGTGCTGTCCATGTCATCACACAACTTTGCGCACTCCTCACGCTCATCAGCACGGGCTGCTGCTTCTACCAAGGCGGCAAAACGCATAAGCGCTTCGCTGTAAATTCCTTCACGGTTTCCAGTTGTTACAAGTTGGCATTCAATTGCCATGCGAAGAATGTCGTCATCAGTCATGTGTTGCTCCTTGCTTTGATTAAATCAGCCGCTTGGTACGGCTCTGCAATTTCTGCAATCTTGGCGCATTCCTCGCGCTCGTGCGCTGCTACCAATTCGGCAAAGTGTTCTATGTCACCCTCAAGTTCATGGATGCGGTGTTTAAAAGCGCGTATGTCGCCTTCTGATACATACTCTGTTTGTTGCGGCGTGAAGGGGCACATACATCCCGGCAATATGCTGGCGTGCAACCCTTTCACTAATCCACAATTTGGGCAGGTGTTCATGTTGTTCCCCTTGCTCTGATTAAATCAGCCGCTTGGTACGGCTCTGCAATTTCCGCAATCTTGGCACACTCCTCACGCTCGTGCGCTGCTACCAAGGCGGCAAAGGCTTTAAGTTCCTTGTCCCAGTAGCCATCTGTAATCCAAACACCTTTGTCATCAGCGTCTGAAAACCCCGCTTGCTTTGCTAGTTCAATGATGTTCATTTCAGCACCGCCGCTACAAGCATGGACGCCCCCACTACAAAGATCACCCACACGATCAAGCCCTTGACTTGCTGCACAAACTGCGCGTAGTCGCTGGGCTCGGGCTCGTCAAACTCCCAATCCTTTTGTTTGCGGTGTATGTATTGTTTGTCTGCTTCGTTCATTTGTTGCGCTCCTCAAGCATTTGTTCTGCCATACCATAAGCCTCAGCACAAATTTCAGAATCTTTTGCCGACTTAGGCGCTGTTGCAATAAATTGTTGCATCGCCTTAGCTGCAAAGTAATCTAGCAGCGTCATGTCCTTTGCGTAGCCGCCGGTCTTGACCATCCAGTCGGTGTAGTCTTTTGCTATCTCTGTGTTATCTCTCATTGCTTGTACTCCTTAATGCGTGTGTTCAATCGTTCAATACGGGCTATATTCAGCTCGAGCACTGCGGAGGCATACTCGACTGCGCCCTCTGCCTCGAGGCGGTCCAGATGGGCCTGAGCCAGCTCCTTGCTGATCACCTCGAGCGGCGTGGGCTCCTTGAGCTGCTGTTTCAAAAAGTCAAAGAACCTCATTGTGCGGCCCCCGGTGTTGTCTGTGCAGCGGCCTGCTCGGCCTTCTTGCGGGCCACCCATGCGCGCTTGTACTCGCGCTGGCGTACCTTCTTTGCCTCAGCCTCGGCCTTGGCCTTCTGGCGCGCCCGGTAGGCCGCGTTGTACTCGCGCTGCTTGGCGCGCTCGTGTTCGAGCTTGGCTTGGTCCTGCGCAAGCTGGTTGTTGACAGCCTTGCGCGAGGCCTCCTCGGGCGTCACGATGTTGCGCAGGGCGCTGAGCAGGACCACGCTCTCGCCCAGCGTACTGATGCGCTTGTCCAGATGCTCGGCGCCTACCCTGCGGGCCTTGTTTTCGGCCATCAAATTGTCCACCTGCTTGTCCAAGATCTTGAGCGCCTCAAGGGCCTGATCCATCACAGCAATGCTGGGCAGCTTGGTCATCACGTCTGTGGTGGTGGACGACATAGACAGGGCCGCAGCCGCCTGCTTTTCTACCTTGGCCAAGCGGTCCCAGTAGGCGGTCAGACTAACCAACAGCGTTGTGTAGCTCTCGCGCATCGCTTCCATTTCCGCATCAAGGCGGACTATTTGTTTGAAGGGGTTTATGTTCATGTATATTTACTCCAAAAAAGTTGTAGGGAAGCGCATCTTACAACAGCTTTTTGTGGTTTACAACAAATATTTTTTAAAAAGTTACAGCAACCGGCAAAAAAGTGGGGTAAGATGGCTGCTCCACAATAATTGTGTTGTGGATTAACGGAGATACACACATGAGCCTAGAAGACACGATCCGGGGCCTCACCGAAGCGGTGGAAGCCCTGAACGAGACCCTACGGGCCAACCGGGAAGCCCTGCTGAGCATCCCGACGCCCACCCCCGAGAAGGCAGTTCCCATCCCAAAGTTACGCCCGAAGGCGGAAGCAGCCGCCCCTACAGCGAAACCCGAGGCGCCTACTACGACTGCATCCCCCGCTGTGTCGTCTGACGCGGCCATCGACTACGCAGTGGTGTCCAAGGCCATCACCGACACGTTCCCCAAGGACCGTGAGAAGGTGCTGTCGGCCCTCAAGAAGTTCGGCGCGGCCAAGGGTCCCCAGCTCAAGCCCGAGGACTACGCGGCCTTCTTGGCCGAGCTGGCATGAGCACGCACGCCAAGCTGTCGCCCAGCAGCGCGGTGCGCTGGATGACCTGCCCCGGCTCGGTGGCACTGAGCGAGGGCATCCCGGACACCGGCTCCAGCGCGGCCAGCGAGGGCACGATGATGCACACCGTGGCGGCGCACTGCCTGCAAGCGCACACCGACGCGGCCAAGTACATCGGCATCATTGACACCGAGACCGGCCTGACCCTGAACGACGACCAAGCCCGCGCCGTGCAGACCTACGTGGACTACGTGCGCAAGCGCGTGGCCGAGACCAACGGCACCCTGCTGGTTGAGCAGCGCGTCTCCATCGAGCACATGACCGACGAGTGGAAGGCCCAAGGCACCGCCGACGCGGTCATCATCGCGCAGGACGAGCTGATCGTGCTGGACGCAAAGTTCGGGCGGGGCGTTGAGGTCGAGGCCGAGGAAAACCCCCAGCTCCTGATGTACGCGCATGGCGTGTTCAAAGAGTGGGACCTGATCCATGACTTTACCAAGGTGACCGTGGGCATCGTGCAGCCACGCCTGAACGCCCCAACCGAGTGGTCCCTCAGCGTCGAGGCGCTGGAGGAGTTTGCCCTGAGCGTGCGCGAGGCTGCCGACGCCACCCGCTGGCCGCAAGCCCCGCTGGTGCCCTCCTCCAAGGGCTGCCAATGGTGCCGCGCCAAGGCGACCTGCCCGGCCATCCGCGCCACCGTCATGGACGACTTTGACACCGTGGTGCCCGAGACTGCCGACGACGAGGACCTCACCCGGGTGATGGCCAACGCCGACCTGATCGAGTCGTGGGTCAAGGCCGTGCGCGCTGAGGTTGAGCGTAGGCTGCTGGCCGGTGAGCCGGTGCCCGGCTACAAGCTGGTGCAGGGCAAGAAGGGCAACCGGGCGTGGACCAAGGCCGAGGACGCCGAGGCCCTGCTCAAGGCCCTTGGCCTCAATCCCAACGTGATGTACGACCACAAGCTCATCAGCCCCACCAGCGCGGAAAAGCTGGTCAAGGCCAACGAGCTGACCGTAGAGCAGTGGGCTCAGGTCTCCGAGCTGATCACGCAGTCCGAGGGCTCGCCCTCCGTTGCACCCCTTTCCGACAAACGTCCTGCGCTGGTTACGTCAGCAGCCGTTTCTGATTTTGATGACGTGACAAACCTTTAACCTTTGGAGTACCCCATGAAAGTAAAACTTAACAACGTCCGCCTGTCCTTCCCCCAGCTTTTTGAGGCCAAGACCGTCAACGGCGAGGGCAAGCCTGCCTTCTCCGCAGCGTTCCTGATCAACCCCAAGGACCCACAGCTCGAGGTCCTGAACAAGGCCATCGAAGCGGTGGCCAAGGAGAAGTGGGGCGCCAAGTCCGATGCCATGCTCAAGACGATCCGCGCTGCCGACAAGACCTGCCTGCACAGCGGTGACCTCAAGGCCAACTACGACGGCTTTGAGGGCATGATGTACGTCAGCGCACGCAACGCCCTGCGCCCGCTGGTGATCGACGTGAACAAGGCCCCGCTGACCGCTGAGGACGGCAAGCCCTACGCTGGCTGCTACGTCAACGCCAGCATCGAGCTATGGCCGCAGGACAACAACTACGGCAAGCGCGTTAACGCCACCCTGATGGGCGTGCAGTTCTACAAGGACGGCGAGAGCTTCGCAGGGGGCGGTGTTGCCAGCGAAGAGGACTTCGACGACCTGACAGCAGACGATCTGGTTTGATTTTCGGGGGGAAAGCGGATGCTGTGCCGGAGTCAGGTCAATCGGTGACGTGACTATAGGTCGTCAAGGGCTGTCATGAGCAATGCTTGGCGATCCGTGAGTTCGAATCTCACCAGTGCAGCGAGTACCCCCACCTCCCACATATAAACATAGGAGAAAGCCATGACCCCACGCATGGAAAACGCATTGCAACTGGCCAGCAAATGCTGGGCAAAGGCCAATGAAACTGCGCCGGAATTTGTTGAACGGTATTTAGAGTGCGCCGAGGAATTGCTGACACAAAAGCCCATCGTGCTTGGAGATGAGTTTCGGGAATACTGCACCAGAAAACGGGTATACCGCCCAAAAGAGCTGCACCCCAACGTGTGGGTATCCGGCGTCCGGGCTCTTAAAAGCCTTGGCTGGGTCCACCCGCTGGACAAAGTAGAGCCTACCCAAGCCCACAACCACATGCCCTCGGTGACCCGCTGGAAGAGCATGATTTACGGCGCGGATTCGCAGGCAATTCGATTGGCATCGGCCCTAACCTTTTAATTTGGAGAAATTTATGAGCAGAATTAAAGACGAGATCATGGACATCGTTGAGGATGTAGACGAAGTAATGGGGCTTGGCTACGCCAAGAAAAATCCCGAGCTAATTGGCCGCATTTTTCAAGCGCAGGCAATTGACGGGGCGGCAGTCATGCTCTACGACGTCGTGCGCGCACTAGCCAATCCCGCCCGCGAGCAATGACCCACCTGTACCTCGACTTGGAGACCTTCTCCGAGACGCCCATAACCCACGGCACGCATGCCTACGCCGCAGACGCGGAGGTACTGCTGTGCGCGTGGGCCGTGGACGACAACCACGTCCGGGTCCACGACTTCACGGACCCGCTAGAACTATTTCACCCGCAGCTCAAGAGTGCGCTGGCCAACCCCGAGACGACCGTGGTGATCCACAACAGCCACTTTGACCGCACGGTGCTGCGCCACGCGCTGGACATCACCATCCCCGTCGAGCGCATCCACGACACCATGGTCCAAGCCCTGAGCCACGGCCTGCCCGGCGCACTGGGCATGCTCTGCGAGATCTTGGGCCTGCCCTCAGACAAGGCCAAGGACAAGGACGGCAAGCGCCTGATCCAGCTCTTTTGCAAGCCGCTGGGCAAGAACCGCCTACTGCACCGGGCGACCCGCGAGACGCACCCGGCAGAGTGGCAACGCTTTAAGGCCTACGCGGCCTCCGACATCGAGGCCATGCGCGAGGTCAAGAAGCGCATGCCCATGATCAACATGACCCCTGCCGAGACGGCGCTGTGGCACCTTGACCAGCGCATCAACGACACCGGCGTGGCCATCGACATGGAGCTGGTGCATGCCGCCATCGAAGCGGTGGGCAGGGCGCAACGCGAGCTGTCTGAGCGCTCCGTGGAGCTGACGTATGGCCAAGTTGGCAATACTACGCAAGGCGCAGCGCTGCTCTTACACATACTTGAGAACTACGGCATCGACATGCCGGACCTCCAGATGGCCACGGTGGAAAAGACGCTGGCCATGGACATACCCGTAGCGCTCAAGGAGCTGTTGACGGTACGCTTGCAGGCCAGCTCCACCAGCACGGCCAAGTACAAGGTGTTGCTCAGGGGCACCAGTGCGGATGGGCGCCTGCGGGGGCTCTTGCAGTTCAACGGCGCGGCGCGCACTGGCCGCTGGGCCGGGCGGCTCTTCCAGCCCCAGAACCTGCCCCGGCCCACGCTTAAGCAGTCGGCCATTGAGAGGGGCATCGCGGCGCTCAAGGCGGAATGCGCGCACCTGACCACCGACAACGTGATGGAGCTGGCCAGCTCGTCCATCCGTAGCTGCATCGTGGCGCCCAAGGGCCGCAAGCTGGTGGTAGCCGACTTGGCCAACATCGAGGGCCGGGTACAGGCATGGCTGGCCAACGAGGAATGGAAGCTCAAGGCCTTCCGCGACTTTGACGAGGGGACCGGCCCCGACCTGTACAAGCTGGCGTACAGCAAGTCCTTTGGCGTAAAGCCGGAGGAGGTCAATAAGGACCAGCGGCAGGTCGGCAAGGTCCAAGAGCTGGCGTTGGCCTACGAGGGCGGCGTGGGCGCGTTTGCGACCTTTGCCGAGGCCTACTACATCGACCTTGAGGACCTAGCCCAGAAGGTCCTGCCGCTGGCGCCCCAAGAGCTGGTGGACAAGGCCGACAAGTTCTTGGAGTGGGCCATCAAGGACAAGAGGCCGCGCTACGGGCTGTCCGACGACGCCTTCGTGGCCTGCGACACGCTCAAGCGCGCATGGCGCGAGGCGCACCCCAACATCACCGGGTACTGGGGCAGGCTCAAGAACGTGGTCATGCAGGCGCTCAACACGCGGGGCACGACGTACACCACGCTGGGCCTGAAGATCCGCGCCACCAAGGGCTACCTACTGCTGGGCCTGCCCTCGGGCCGCTCGCTGTGCTACCCACTGCCCAAGATTGTTGACGAGGGCATCACCTACATGGGCGTGGACCAGTTCACGCGCAAGTGGACCCGCATACCCACGCACGGCGGCAAGCTGTTTGAGAACTTGTGCCAAGCCATTGCGCGTGACGTGATGGCCGCCAACATGCCGCTGATCGAGGCGGCGGGCTACACGATCATCCTTACGGTCCACGACGAGATCATTGCCGAGGCACCCGACTTGCCTGAGTACAACGTGGACCACATGGCCGCGTTGCTGGCCGCACCACCCGCGTGGGCACTAGACATGCCGCTGGCAGCAGCGGGCTTTGAAACATACCGATACAGGAAAGAGTGATATGACCAAAGATAAATTCATGGGCACATTTATTGTGCGGCTCCCCATACCAAAAAGCACAACGCGCCTTGAAGCCGAAAGCATGCTGCGCGACCACATCCTAGAGTCAGGCATGTGGCAGGGCGACAAGGACGTGTACGTCCGCGAGAGCATGCACTTGACGCCCGAGATGGAAGCTCATCGGGCCGAAGAAGCGCGGCGCCGCTTTGACGCAGAGAACGCAGCCAGAGCAGCGCAGGCTGAACTGAGACTGCAAAATACCCCCGAGCTGCTGGAATTGCGACGGCTTCAGGCTATCGAAAAAGCGGAGGCTACCCAAGCCCGTTTAATCAAAAAAGCTGAGGCAAGAGCGGCCAAGGCTGAACGCGCAATTAAGCACAAACAGGAGCACGAAAAGCAACTAGCAGCCCACGATGCCAAGATGGCCAAGCACGCCGCGTTAAAAAAAGCACAACAAGCACAGAGAATACAAAGGATTAGGAATGCGTGAATCAGACATTGAGAAGTACCTCTTCAAACGGGTCAAGGAGCTGGGCGGCGAGTGCCGCAAGACCAAGTGGATCGGCCACGTCGGCGCACCGGACCGCAGGGTCATGCTGCCGGGGCGCCAGCCGGTTTGGGTGGAGCTGAAGGCGCCCGGCGAGAAGCCCCGCTCCACGCAGATCCGCGAGCACAACCGCATGCGCCGTCTCGGTGAGTTTGTGGAAGTCATCGACAGCATGGAGGGCGTGGACGCGCTACTGGCATGAGACAGACCTTCAACCCCCGCCCGTATCAGGGCATGATCATCGAGCACATCCTGAACAACCCGCGCTGCGCGGTGTGGGCCGGCATGGGCACCGGCAAGACCGTGGCCACGCTGACAGCGCTGGAGGCCATCCTGATGGTTGAGGACGGCCCCATACTGGTCTTGGCGCCCCTGCGCGTGGCCACCGGCACATGGCCCGACGAGGTGCTCAAGTGGGAGCACCTGCGCGGCATCAACATCGTGGCCATCACGGGCACCGAGCGCGAGCGCATCACCGCCGTGCGCAGCCCGGCGCAGGTCTACACCACCAACTACGAGCAGCTCGTTTGGCTGACCAACTACTGGGGCGACAAGTGGCCCTACAGCACCGTGGTGCTGGACGAGTCCACACGGGTCAAGTCCTTCCGGCTACGCCAAGGCGGCAAGCGGGCGCAGGCGCTGGGCTCGGTGGCGCACACCCGCATCAAGCGGCTGGTGGAGCTGACCGGCACACCCGCGAGCAACGGCCTCAAGGACCTCTGGGGTCAGGCGTGGTTCATCGACGCAGGCAACCGGCTGGGGCGCACGTTCTCGGCCTTCTCGCAGCGCTGGTTCCAGACCGCCCGCGATGGCTTCGGGCTGGAGCCCATGCGCCACGCCCAAGGCGAGATCCAAGACAAGCTGCGCGACGTGTGCCTGACCATCGAGGCCAAGGACTGGTTCGACCTCAAGAAGCCGGTGATCAACGACATCATGGTCACGCTGCCGCCCAAGGCACGCAAGCACTACAAGGACATGGAAAAAGAGATGTTCACGTCGCTGGATTCCGGGCACGAGATTGAGGCCTTCAACGCCGCTGCAAAGACCCAGAAGTGCCTTCAGATCGCCAATGGCGCGATGTACGTGGGCGAGGGCGCCATCGAGTGGCGCGAGCTGCACAAGGCCAAGATCGAGGCGCTGGACTCGATCCTTGAGGAGGCCGCCGGGATGCCGGTGCTGGTGGCGTACAACTTCAAGAGCGACCTAGCCCGGCTGCTCAAGGCCTTCCCGCAGGGCAGGCATCTGGACAAGAACCCGCAGACGATCCGCGACTGGAACGCGGGCAAGATCCCAGTCATGTTCGCCCACCCGGCAAGCGCAGGCCACGGCCTGAACCTGCAAGACGGCGGCAACATACTGGTGTTCTTTGCGGTCAACTGGAATTTGGAGGAGCACCTCCAGATCATCGAGCGGATCGGCCCCACCCGGCAGATGCAGGCTGGCCACGACCGCCCGGTCTTCATTCACCGGATACTGGCCAAGGGGACCGTGGACGAGCTGGTGCTAGAGCGCTTGGAGACCAAGCGCGAGGTGCAGGACATTTTGATGGACGCCATGAAGCGGCGCAGGAAGGCCGGGGCCTAGCAGAAGATGTCAGGGCGCAGCTCTTGGCGGGTTACCAGCCCGTTGGTGGCCTTCTCGATGGCCAGTGACAGTACCGGGGAGGCCCGACGGCGCCCAGCAATGATCAGCGCCATCCACGTCGGGCTGATCTTGAGGTACTCGGCCATCTCGGACTTGGCGCCTCGCACGTCGGTCTTGAAGTATTCGGCAAGGGTCATAGATTGGATTATACTCAAACCTGAAGTTACATTAACCCGGAGAAAACAATGACCGAAGACCAGATCAAACAGATCGTAATGCAGTGCCGCAGCCAAGCCCCGGACGCGCCCATTGACCCCAAGGGCATCTACTGCGACAACCTAGAGGTGCTGGAGTTCGCCAAAAAGATCGAGAACGCCGTCGCCCTGAGATACGCCCGCGAGGAGCGCGAGCTGTGCATCGAGTTCGTGGAGTCCCTCAACCCCGAGGTGGCCACCAAGCTGCGCGAGAAGCGCGGGCACATGTAAAAAAAAAGCCCCCAGCGATGGGGGCTAACGATCTATTGATCGAGGAGAAAGCAAAATGTGGATTATCTTAGCTTGTTTTGTTTCCGTTAAAACATTTTTAATTTTGTACATTATTTTTGGGTTTACGGCGCCATCCGAGAAGGATCACGGCCAACAACGGGGCGCGTAGGCACATAATTTTCTTGGGGATTGACAAACCCTCTGCCGCCGCCTGCGCGCTCACGGGCTTCTTTGTCGCGCAAGTAATTAATGATTGCCGGGGTAAGAACACCAAGGCCACCAATAGTCCATCCTACAGGGCCGCTAATTGCAAGAGGAGCAAGTGCCGCTAGGCCACCAGCGCCAGAGATCATGGAACCGGTGTAATCGCTGTTTAAGGCACGTTTACCGGCGTCGTATATGTTCATTCCTGCGCCTGCCATTGGTCCCGCCACGGCTAGTCCGCGTTGGACTGCCGCTGGCAACAATGCAGGGACGGTGCCATAGGCCGCGCCTCTGCCGATGTCTGCGGCCACGCCGCCGTAGTCTTTTTTGTTTAGGTGCTCCATTATTTCAGGGGCTTGAGAACCTACACCAAAACCAACTGCGCCGCTTACCGCAAGTGGGTGCTGCGTAATATTGGCAAAAGTACGTCCAGCACGAGTGCCGTAGTCCTTGGCGGCGTTGAGCGCGGACGCATAAGCCGATGGGCCTACTGGCGCCGCCGGTAGTGGGGGCGGGGAAGGCACAGCCGGGGCCGCAGGCGCAGGAGCCCCACCTGCACCGGGGCGCACGTCACCAACGGTGGGCGCGCCCATGCCCGCCCAAGGCGGGGGGCCAATGGCCCGTTCACGGCGCCATACCGATGGGCTGAAACGCGGCCCAGCAGTAGGAACTTGTTCCGTCCGAGGCATGATTACTCCGCTAGGGCTTGCGGTAAGGCCCGGCATGTTTGCGAGATACGCACGCGCATCTAATTCGCTCATACCGCCGCGCATGAGCGTTTCCAATTGCGCTTTTATCGCAGCCGCTTGCGCGGTCTGGATGTTGTAGCCCTCTTGCCGCGCACGCCCCGTGGTGCCCTTGGTGTCGCTATCGCCACCTTGCAAGATTCGTGTTGTCTGTTCAGACAGAGGATCAACCGGCGTTGCGCCAAGGGGCGCAACCATTGCTGGCGCAGCCGCAGGCGCCGCTGAGGGGGCCGCCGATGTTCCTGCGGGGGCTGGGGGAACGCGGTTCTCCAGAGCTTTTTTGACAGCCATTGCTGTACGATAAAGCGCGATGGGAGCCCCGGTAGTCAGCATCGCAGCGCCAGCGCCCAAAGTCCCGTATGCGCCTCGCTGCGCCAATTCGCTCTCTGGCATATTTTTACCCACGGTCTTAGCCGCAGTGGCCATGCGCCCCGGCACCGTGTGATCAACATCTGGTGCAGCACCCGGTTGAATGCGATTTATCTGTCGTGCGGCGCCTTCAACATTTGCTTTTTCGCGGGCGATTTTATCTGCCTCACCAGAAGCCAACGCGGCACTGTAGGCTTGCTGTGCTTTTTGAAATTCATCTTGCAGTATGACTAAAGATTCTTCTTTACTTGTTGCTGCTGCCGTAGATTTAGCTTGCCCTTGAGCTTGATTTTCCAATGCAGCAGCAGAAGGGGCCGCACGTGCAGCCGATGGTTTAGCAACCCAATCAGGGGTTGCGTCTTGAGCCCAATCAGGTACAGCGTCTTTGTCCATTTACGGCTCCACACCAAAGGTTGCAATGAATTTGGCCCGCATGCCGGGGTTCTTCGCCACGTAGTCGCGGTCGGCCTGAGTAGGTGCTCGCTTAGCGGGCACAGCGGTTTCAGCCGCCGGAACGCTTTGGCCGGTCCAGAATGTTGGCCTTGCGTAAAACGATGGAAGCGCATTTGTTGGATTTTCGCGTGCCAGTTGCTCTCGTGCATCGCCGTATTTCTTGCGGATGTCAGGCAATGGGCCTTGTGTATCCATGTGCCTAGCATCCATTTTGCTATCAATTCGAGCCGCCAAAGAATCAAGCTCACGCCTAGCGCCAGCAGCAGCTAGGTCAAACATGCGCACCATCGCATTGCCGGTGTTGGCAATGGTGGGCGAGCCCTGCTGCTGAAGGTATTGGTATAGGTTCGTCGGGTTATTGGCCGAGTCGCGCTTGTCGGCCTGCATGGTGGCCAAGCCCTTGATAAGCACTTGAAGCCGATTGATCTGGGCAGGAGTGGCTTTTAAGTTGGCAAGAGATGCTTCCATGTCCTTGCCAATACCGCCGTTGGTCAAGCCATTTTTATTGACTTCGCGGGCGATCAAATCAAACAGCGTATTTCCTTGGAACTGGCCCAAAACGTCGATTAAGTTGTCGGGATCGTCCGGCCCCTTGCCAATAACGAGGCCGCGCAGCTCTTGCAAGTGCGGCAGGATGGAGTTGGCGCCTTCTGCGCGCTCTCGGGCTTTTGCTTCTTCATCCAACCCAAGTTTTGCTTGCGCCGAAGCGTAGGCGTTTATCTGCTCCAGCTTGACATCTGGGTTCATGGCCCCCCACGTGATGGCATCAATGCTCGTTGGACGTGATCTGTCCAGCTTTGTAATAACCGTCGCTGCTTCTTCTGGCGTTTTTTTAGAGATGCTGCTTAGCTCGTCGTCGATTCCTTTTAGCCATGGGTTCTGAGACATGTACGATTGATTGCGCAGAACGTCACTGGTGGTGGACACCTGAGTTTGTTTTTGCTGGCCTAAGCGCGTAAATTCATCGTTCTTGGCCTTTGCTGCTTCGTAGGCGTCCTTGTCCAGCTTGGCTAATTTTGCAAGCACATCGGCAGAGATAGGTTGGTTTGGATCTTGCGCGCTCATCAATTGATCCGCTGCATTTTTTTGCTTTTGGATTAATCCGACGCGGCCCATCTCAGCCCGCATTGCCGCAACGGGGATCTCCGATTGACGTTGGCTTTCAAGATTCTGACCAAGCGCTTGTGAGGCACTACCCAACGACGCGGCAAAGCCACCCAATTGGGGCTTGAAGAAACCCGCCGCTACGTTGAACCAGTTAGGGTCTTCGTAACGCTTTTTCAGCGAGTCCATTGCATCTTGCAATGACTTCTGGTACTCGGTAAGGTTGTCCGCAGTCAACCCGGTGGGGTTAATTGGTTGTGCCAAACCACCCAGCCCGGACATTACTTTGTCAACTTCTGCCATGATCTATTCCTTTAAGGCCCGTAATTGCCGGTGTTTAGAGTGCTCCAATCAAATTCTGGAGATCCGTAAGGGTCGTAGTCTCCGCCAACGGTGCCCATATACCCTTCTTCGCCGGGCAACGGTACATTTCGAGTTGTAGTTGGCGTAGATGACCCCGGTGGCGGCTCCGTAACCGTGCCGCTACCTACGCCTGAAAAAGTTGTTGCGGCGGGGAATTTCAAACCGCTAATCCAATCAGCAACACCGGGGATCTTGGACGCGCCGATGGCCAATGAGCCAAGGCCTGCGATGGCGGACAACGGCGAGCCCGTCATGGTCTGCTGTTGCGTTGTTGGGATCTGGGCGCCACTGAGCACGCCTGCCTGCTTGGCCAGCACGTCCAGCGGGAAGAGCTGCTTGTTCTGGGCGATCTGCTGCTGCTGAGCGCCAAGGGTGGCCATAGCGTTAATGTCGGCCAGCGATTGCGTTTGCTTTTGCTGCGCAAAGTTCATCGCTTGGGTACCGACGTCGCGGTAGTTCTGGGCCTGCTGGGTGGCCGCATTGCCTGCCATCTGCGCGGCCTGCATCTGGTTAGCGCGCTGGGCCTGCGCAGCTTTAAGCGCGTCAGAATAGCCCGACTGTAACGCCGCAGCCTGCTGGGCCAGCGCACCAATGTCGGCGTTGGAGATGCCCAAGGCGAGGGCGTTGGCGCCGCGCTGGGAGCCGAACTGGCCAGAGCCCACCGCGCCACCCGTAATGCCGGGAGACAGGTTCTGCGCAATGTTTTGCTGGTTGGCCATGCGAATCTTGTCCACCACATTGCTGGTGTACGGATTCATGTAGTTGTTGACCAGATCAGCCGAGCTGGAGGTGCCCGATGTCAAGTAGGGGTTGACAGCACCAGTGATGTCGGTGTTGTAGGCCTTGTTAAGCGATGTTGACGCAGCCTCTAAAGCGGGGCCATAAGTACCGGCTTGGCTGGCCACCCCAGTAAACGCGGCTTGTTGCAGGGGCGTAGCATCAGCGAACTGAGGCGCATTGGCCCCGCCAACACCATACTGAGTGCCCTTATTGGCAAGGTTGGTGATGTAGTCGGTGTAATACTGCGGCGTGGTTGTCGCCGTCGTTGCCGATGATTGGGTTAAATCAGCCATGTTTGCTGCCTTTCGAGGACTTGAGGTATTCTAACGGCGACTTGGCATCCGGGGGGAGCTTGTCAGGAGGGGCCGAGCGGGCGCGGGAACGGATGGCCTGCACCATGTGGTCCAGTTCCTTGGCCCCGGCCTTGTTTGAGCCGTTTCCGAGGGCGGAGACCACGTCGGCGCTAAAAACGTATTCACCGTTGGCCAACATGGCCGTGATGTCGTCGCTGGTGCCATCGCCCTTGCCTTCGACGTACTTGCCGCCCAACCCGCTCAGGCCACCAGTGCGAAACACCGGATTGCCGTCGTACTCGGGGTGCTCATGGTCTGCCCGGCCACCCTCGGCCAACTTTATCCCACGACCCCGTAAAATCGCTGCTAGTTCCGGGATCACCGTCATCTGCTGCAACTGCTTTTGCTGGCCGGGAGTGCCCATCTGGCCAAGCGAAAATACTTTGGACTTGGATGGCTCCAAGCCAGAGCCAATGTTGCCCAAGTTCTTGAGCGCGTCCATCACGTTTGCCTTGTCATACGATGCCAGCAGAGCCTGCACGTCGGGCTGGGCACCCTCGGCCAAGTGCTGCACCGCACCACCATGGGCGTAGAAACGGGGGATCACGTCCTTCTCAGCATCTGGTGCGTACTGGGCCAGCGCCGATGCGGCCTTGCTCACATCGGCTGTTGGAAGCGCCATATCGGCCATATCAGACCAGTGTTGCAGGGCTGGCACATCTAGTTGGTCTAAGCCTACGTCGTATTTCATGAGGTTACCCATTTGTCCTAGTGTTAATACTTTGCCGGGAATGCCAGCGGCGTCCGTGTAGGTTGGCAGGGCGCCAGTCTGCGTAGGCGTTACCACCGGTGGCGTCACTGGTGGCGTCACTGGCGGCACTACAGGCGGCGTAACTGTGTTTGGTACACATTCGCCGGTAACCGGATGTGGATGGTATCCGGGTAGACAGTCAACAATAGGCTTTTCGTCCTTGACGCACTTGCCCGTAACGGGATCTTTATAGTAACCCGGTCCAAGAGAGGAACACGAGTCCGAAACAACTACCGGGTCAAGGATGTTGTCGTTTACGCACTCATTGGTGACAGGATCTAAGTGCTGGCCATACCCGCACAATTTTGTAACAGGCGGTAAATCTGGGAGCTCGTCAACAGTGAGAACGTCAAGTTCACAAGCACCAGTTACTGGATTTTTTGTGTACCCGGGCAAACATGAGCCAGTAACTGTTACGGAATCAAGAGCGCTGTCGTTTACGCACTCATTGGTGACAGGATCTAAGTGCTGGCCATACCCGCACAATTTTGTAACAGGCGGTAAATCTGGGAGCTCGTCAACAGTGAGAACG
>Ga0209190_1001434_pt1 | contig 16646 bp, 21 predicted proteins | sample M_140205_XF_Meta_FD_187315 | JGI IMG/M metagenome (GOLD analysis project Ga0209190, IMG submission 187315) | Freshwater microbial communities from Lake Montjoie, Canada to study carbon cycling - M_140205_XF_MetaG (SPAdes) (version 2) | ecosystem: Environmental > Aquatic > Freshwater > Lake... | reverse complement strand
GCTAGCAAAATTGAAGAAAGCCTGAAAGCCAAGTTTAAGGGGATCTAATCATGAAGATTGGTGAGCTATTAAACGAAGGTAAGTCTTCTAGACAATCTATATTTGAAAGCATAGGTCAAGGAGACCAATATTTTCGTACATGGGAACGAGATATACATCCTGTTCTATGCGAAGTAGCTCTACAACCCGATCAAGTACAACAATTATTCAAGAGCATTGAAGCCGGTGCTGGCCGCAGTACGCTAGGCAAGGGTCTAGATGCAGTTGGTGCAGCCAAAGATAAAATCAGCGATGTCTGGTTTAATAAGTTTGGCGGCATGCTACAAAGTAGCGGTCCTGTTCAGGCATTTGATCAACAATGGGAAGATATTAAATCTAAAATTGGTGCTAAGAACCCCAAACTAGCAGCCAAGTTAGCCAAGTACGGAGAGTTTGCCAAGAACAATCCTAACTTACACAAGTTCTTGTTGGCCATTGCAGGTTCTGCCGCGGCCGCATTAGGTGTAGCAGTAGCTGGCGGTGTTGGCGCTGGCGCATTAGCTGTCGGCACAGGCACCGGTGTTGCAGTTGGTATTCTAAATATTGCCGACCGTTTACTACAAGGTCAGAAAGCGTCAACGGCTATTGGTCGTGGTGCAACTACTGGTGCTGTTGCCGGATTAGCCGCAGGTGCTGCCGCTAAAATTGGCGACATGGTTAAAGCCGGTCTTAGGTCTGATGTTATTGCAGACCTTAAAGGTATGCGAATTACTAAACATACTATGGATCATAACGGTGCGATGTTTAGTGCTGTGACCAAAGAACCCGAAACTACTGCACTTAAAAATGCGTTCGACGCACTGATGCCAAAATTTGGAACAGGTGGGCAAGTTGATCCTAATGCAGTTGATACGTTTGCAAAAATGATGGCTAAAGTATCTAGTCCAGAATATCAAGATGCAATTAGTAAAACTAGAGAAGTAGCACTAGCTGCCAAGGAGGCTGCAAAATCTAGTATAGCCCTAGTTACTCAATTACAACAAGTAGGCACAGCAGCCGCAGGCGGAATAGCCAGTGCCGCAACTAATCAACAACCTGCTCCAGTAAAAGAATCTTTAAATAGAGCACAACTCAACGAATTATTTGGTATTACTGGCAACAAAGTAGATGCTAGTAAATTACAAAAAGCCTGGGCCAAAGCAGGAAGTCCAATGGAAAGCGACGAAGTTGCTAAAATATTACAAGGCGCAGGTGTAGATCAAGCAGTAATATCAAAAGCCTACGCAGACATGTCATTGCCTGCTCCGGCTGGCACTGCACCTGCCGCTGAGCCAAAAGAGCCTACACTAAGTCCAGAACCTGCGCCAGCTGCCGCACCGGCACCTACTCCTGCGCCAGCTGCCGCTACTGCACTAACACCTGCACCAGCTGCCGCTACTGCACCAACACCTGATGATACTGAACTAGCCGCAATTAAAAAGAATGCCGGACTAGCACAGCCTGCACCTGTTGCCACACCTGCACCTACTACACCTGCTGCCGCACCTGCTCCGGCACCCACAGCCGCACCAGCGGCACAACCAGCAATTCAAGCACAACCTGCAGGAATGAGAGCCGGTCGCTTTGCAACTAAACCATTAGCTGGTGTAGTGAAACCCGGAGCTCGTAAGTGAAAATACGCGAGCTTCTAGCAGAATCACGTACAAGACTATCTGAAGCCACAGTTGGGCGAGACCTACAGCACATTGAGGATAACTTAATTGTTGATGGTGCCCAAGGCGGACTAGATAGTCTACAGGATTTAAAAAATCTTGCAGCCAACGCTGACAGTGCTTCTGTTAAGTGGGATGGCACAATGGCCATCTACTGGGGACACGACAAAAACGGTGTGTTCTATCTTGTTCCTAATGCTCAATGGGCTAAACGACTTGTAGCCGACAAGGCTGGACTTACAAAAGAAATACAAAGTACTGGTCGTAAGCGTCCCGACCAAAGTGATGAAGATCATGCTGCCAATCGTCAAGCCCTGGCAGACAAGTACTTAAAGCTCTGGGACGTTTTTGAACGTGCCAGCAAGGGCACACAGGGCTTTTTCAAAGGTGATATCATGTTTGCTGAACCACAGCAACCAGATGCATCAGGCAACTATGTGTTTACTCCCAACAAAGTAACCTATACAGTTGGTCCAAAAGGCCTCTATGGTAAGATGCCCACAGCACAGGTGTTTGTCACAGTACACGGCAAAGCTGATGAACTAGGATCTAGTGGACTAAGCCCAGCTAATCCCAAGGAAGTTGCACAGTTAAACAGCACCCCTGGGTTAATCGCTCTAGACATCCAACGTCCCATTGGCGGAGTTGCTATTAATACCAAGCCCATTGATGCCGCCATTAAAATGGTCACAGCAAATGCCGCTGCCATCAATGCCATCAGTGGTTATGTAGCACCAAAGTTTAGTACACTCAAGCAGATCCTTTACAACTATGCTGTCAAGCTGGGCAAGAGTGGAGACAATCTACAGTTTGACGCTTGGCTAGACACCAGCAAAACCAGCGAGCCACAGAAGGCTGCTGTACGCCAATTAGCACAACGTCCTGAATGGAAGACATTCTGGGCAACATTCATGACCATCAAGAAGGTCAAGTATGATGTGTTTGCACAATTAACAAAACAACACGGCGATGCAATGAACAAGAACCTGGGAATTTCTGCCAGTACCAACGGACAAGCCGGTGGCGAAGGTTATGTAACACCAGCAGGCAAGATTGTAAATCCTGCTTTCCGCAGTGCTCCTGACAATCCTCGTTTTACAGGGGAAATTTAACATGAAATTCATGCAGGAACTCAACGAAGCCCGTGCGTTTCGTAGTGTTGGGCAGATTGAACACTTGGGTGCAGACAAAGCGGCTCGTGTGTGCTTTCTACACATTCTAGTACTGCATCTCTTGAGCCATGAAGACTCTACTCTGGCCGCAGACTATGCTCGCAAGACATTGAACTACACAGATTTTACTCGTGTGCTCAGCGGCAACACAGACTTGTACAATTTAATCACAGGATTAATGAATGCTGAAAAGTACCTGGATCATAAAGACTACTTGATTCCAGAGTTTAACCTAAAGCGTTACCTGCGTTATATCAGCAGTAAGCATAAAGATGCAAGTTTTTACAGACAGTTCCTGTTAAAGTTACAGACAGAATTAAAGTTACAAGATACCAAGCTCAATCAGTTCCGTAGAACTGTAGTAGATTGGGATTCAAGCTACGAACAAGAATACGTGGCAAAACAGTTATACAGAGCACTAGTTAACAGTAGCTATAATGGCGACTTGTTTGGTCCTTACCGTGAATTTTTACGCAAAAAACACTGGTTAGGAGACTTTTTTGACGTATCGGTATAAATAAAAGTAAGCGCATAGACGCTAAACATTAGGAGAAAACAAAATGGCTTCATTATCACGTGTACACGGTGCAGTAGCAGCAGACCAGTTCCAAGGTCGTGCCCTTACATACATCAAGATCAGCGGTACCGCTATTGGTACTGGTTACGGTTCTATCGACAGCAACTTTGAAAAAGCAATCCGTGCTTTGGAAGGTTTCGTTGTAGTTACAATCATTTACGCACCAGCAGCTAACGTTGGTATCGTTGCAGTTGAGAACGCACCTAGCGACCTAACAGATGCAACTGCCGCTGTTAACGCAGCTCAGGCAGTATCTTGCACATTGGCTGCATCAGTATTAACTGGTACAACTTGGTCTTAATCTAAACTTAGTTTAGGTTTTACTAAACAAAAGCCCGGGGGTTTTTACTCTCGGGCTTTTTCTTTGCCTATAAATATTCAACAATGGCAGACCTTCAACTAGAGCAACCAACATTTATTGTATACACATTGTTTGATATAACATCAACAGGTGTCACTAAGGCTACCTCACAGAACACACACCAAAGAAATCAACAGCGTAACTGGGAAACACTACAGCAGGTCTTGGGCCTTAGAACTCAGCCTTTAAACCTACAGACTCCCACGCACATAGAGGACGCTGACTTATCTCATTATAACTTTGGCGAACATTACACCGGCCGAGCCAGCGTTTGGTCCACTGAGTTTACAGTTGAACAAGTAGATGTGTTCACCTGTAACGGTGACACAGTGGCACTACTTAAAGAAGATGCAGATTTAATACCAATGATCACTGGATTAACTGAAACTGTCAGCATGTCGCCGGCCTGTACACAAACAGGTGGCATTAACTGTAATATCTGTTTTAGACTCAGTTATCGATCATTATCAACAGAGTAAATAACTTGTGCTGGCGAACAGCATTAGGCTTCATTATGGCTCTCTTAGGCAACAACTATATTTCTCAAATACTTTCCCTTATTGGCACTGTAAAACAAACTGCTAACAACTAGCAACAAAACTGGTACCAATGAGGAGACAACGGAATGGCCAGATCGGAAATTGAAAAGAAGAGCCTTGAAACACACGTAGAATTATGTGCAGAGAGGTACGAAAACTTGGAAAGTAAACTAAACAATTTGAGCGATCGCATGGACACCCTAGAGGGTCACGTTGTAGACATCAAAGAACACATTGGTAAAACCACCACTGGCATGTACAAGCAGTTGATTACCATTGGTACGCCAATTTTAGTGGCATTGCTGACAGGCATTTTAGGCCTGCTGATCCACTTGGTTACAAAATAATCCACACCTGTCCCGTTTGGGATAACTATTCATATGCAGAGACAGCGTATGAAACAAGCAAAGCAAATTGAAAAAGTTGTAGTCAAACTGGCTCAATTTCACAAAGAAGTACAAAAGCCCTTTGACAAAGATGGAGTCCCTGTTGTATACCAAGTTGGGGACACTACCGTTATTGGTGAAGAAACTGTGCGTAAAACGGACATGGGTTTTGTCACAGGCTACTATCCCACCAACAAGAAACGCTATTTCCCAGAAGTAGACATATTCCAATACTACGAAAGTGCAGTAGCATTTAGTATTGCCCGTCAGCGCGGTATGACAAGAGTGTCCCGCGAGATCCCACAGTATGATAAACTAGCACATAAATATCAGTTTGATCAGACAAATTACCTACGATTGTTTCGCACAGCACTTAAAAAGCGCGATGTTTTTACAGCAGAGCTGTATAAATTGCGCCTAGAAGAGTCAATGCACTACTATCAGCGCAGTCGCGAGCAATTGGATCAATTGTGCTTTCGGGCTAAATATAAACATAACACTTCAGGATAAACTCGCTATGCATTTAGATGAATTTGACACAAAGCTGAGCGCACGTCGCATCAGCAGACTACTAAAAGAACACTTCGGCATGGAAGTTAATGTTGACGCATTAACCCTACGCAAGGCTCGTCGCCTGCGCGAAAATGTACGCAGTAAGCTAACCACTATTCGTAGCGGAGCAAAGTTTCACAGAAGCGAGCAAGATCCAGTATACCTTGGACTAGTGATGTTAGAAGATGCACTGAACCGTTGGGTTTCAGAAGCACTCATGGAAGACCAAGAAGAAACAGACGAAGACGTTGCTGATTTGTTTAAAGCACCATTAAAAGCAGTGGGCGACAAGGTTGATGCAGTTGCCAAGGGCTGGAACAAAGGTCAAGATCGCGTTGGCGGAAACTTTAAGTTACCAACTAGAGGTGGCAGCTCGGCACCAGCACCTAAGGCTGCAAAGTCATCAGCATCTGCATCTGCATCTGCACCAGCACCAAAATCTGATGACACTGGCAGTAAGCCAGGCCGTGGCACACACCAGTTTAAGAAAAACATTGACGGACATTACACTGACCACCAAGGTGAAAAAGTTCCAGACGATCTACACAAAGCACTACATGCATACGCAAAAGGCAAGGGCCTTGATGAAGATGGCGATGCAGGCGCAGAAGCCGCGGGCACAGGCACTACCGACAAAGGCTCCAAGGGCGAAGAACCCAAGGCCAAGAAAGGCGGCATGGTATTTGGTAAAGGCGTATATGAGTCTGCCAACAGTCCAGTCAAGTTGTTAGAAGATGAAATGAAGAAAAGCGAGGCCATCCTTGCTGCCAAAGACCTAGTTGATCGCTTCCAGGACATGGTTGAAGAACTAGGCAAGATGGTCAACGAAGAACTACCAGCACTGTCGGACACCTTACGTGGTATTCCTGACATTGCTGGTCAAGCACAGACCTACATTGACAGTGTAACAGGAACCATCAATGGCGCACTAGACACCATCCGCACCAGCAGAGGCGATCTTGACACTGCCACTCGTTCATTGGCCGGCGACGAAAATGCTAGCCTAGCTACCGGAGGCGAAGAAATGCCAGCCGATCTAGGCGAACCCGTTGGCACTGAAGGCGACTTAGAGATGGGCGATGGCTTTGACGCTGAACCCGCAGCCACAGGCGGAGCAGAAGCACCACTGGGACGACCAGAGCGAGCTGAAGCCGGCGCATAATGAGCACAAAGACCAAGAACGATCTAATTGCTCTACTGGTATTGATGAAGCGCAAGGCTGCTGATGCGGCCGCTCGCAATCCAGACTATGAGCCTGTGATCAGTACACACCGAGTCGTGGACATCCTACGAAGCAGTGGTACTCCTTTCAGCTACAGTCTGCTGTCACAGTTAAAATCAGATCCAATGGTTGGTGCTTACATTGCTGACCTAAACAAAGATCAATTAACCATCAATCTGGAACCCGACAACGAACCAGAAGCAGAGCCAGAACTACCTGTAGACACAGGTATGGCCGAACCCGGAGCAGAAGTTCCACCACCCGAAGATCTAGAGCCACAACAGTCGGGAGAAGCCCAACCAGCCGATTCAAACAAGGTTGATCAGATGGCCAAACGTGCATTGAAACGTTTATAGAGGTTGACACCTGCTCCTATAATAAGTATACTACAGTATACTCCTAGGAGACAAAATGGCATACAGCGACAAAGTAGTTGATCACTACGAAAATCCCCGCAACGTAGGTAAGTTTGAAATAGATGATACCATTGGCACAGGCATGGTAGGTGCGCCTGCCTGTGGCGACGTTATGAAGCTTCAAATCAAAGTAGATAACCATGGCATTATTCAAGATGCTCGTTTCAAGACATATGGCTGTGGCTCAGCAATTGCCAGCAGTTCACTTATCACTGAAATGGTCAAAGGCATGACGCTTGATCAAGCAGGATCAATTAAAAACTCTGAAATTGCAGAAGAACTAGCACTACCGCCTGTGAAGATTCATTGTAGTATTCTAGCAGAAGATGCCATCAAGGCTGCGGTAGAAGATTACAAGAGAAAACATCAATGAATATTGTCAGACCGTTTGGGCCTGAGATTGGTGAGACATCATTGTCCAACGACATTAATCAACAATTGTTTCTGATCTGTCAAGAACTTGAAAATGACACCAGCAAAAGAATGAATCATAGCTTAATTGGATTCATTGACAAGGAATTTGACATCCGCGATAGAATAAAAGATTCTGTGCTGCTAGATATACGGCAACATATCTTAGACTACCTAACTAAGTCTTCTAACATTTATTCTAGGTATGCACCCTTTAATAAATTTGATCTAGTGTGTACAGATGCCTGGTGTAACATTCAAGAAGCAGGTGAACATAATCCCATACACAGTCATGCACTAAGCGATATTGTTTGTGTTATATTCCCATTTGTTGACATTGATGTTAACTTTAAAAAATACACAAGGAACGTAACTGACGAGGGGCCAGGTAGTTTAATCTTTCATTCTCAAAGCCAGGATGTAAAGTTTGGCAGATCAAGTTATACTGTTTTACCTGAGTCAGGTAAGATGTATATTTTTTCAGGAAACTTATCGCACTACACTACTCCTTTCTTTAAACCAGGAGATATACGAATGTCGGTCAGTTGCAATTTTTCACTAAGTGAACATTTTTATAGTTTACGTAAATTACGAGGTTATCAATGACAGCACAAAAAATATTAATCATGGGCCTGCCTGGTGCAGGTAAAACTTACTTTGCTGAACGTCTCAAGAAGTATCTAGAAGACAACAGCAATCTGTACACAATGCCACTGTTGCGACAAGCTACCATGGAGATTGCACCGCAGTCCTATCACAGTAAAGTTGACTGGTTTAATGCAGACGAAATCCGTCGAAAGTACAACGACTGGGACTTCAGCCGGGAAGGACGCATTCGTCAAAGCCTGCGTATGTTTGACTTTGCACTACGCTGTACAGCAGACTTTGTAATCTGTGACTTTGTTGCTCCGCTAGTTGAAATGCGTAACAACTTTAAAGCAGACTGGACCATATGGATTGACACCATTGACGAAGGTCGCTTTGATGATACCAATAAGGCGTTTGTTCCGCCAGAGCAATACGACTTTCGCATCACTGAGCAGAATGCAGAAGTGTGGGTAGAGTTTGTTGGTGAGTATATTTTGTACAACAAGCGTAGACCAAAGTTTGACTGGCAACGAGAAACCGTGCAGATGCTAGGTCGTTGGCAACCCTGGCATGCAGGCCACCGTGCATTGTTTGAACGTGCTATTGTCAAGACTGGACAAGTTGTTATTCAGATTCGTGACTGCCAGGGCTGGAACAACAGCAATCCTTTTGCAGTCAATCAAGTTAAAGAACTTATCAAGCGTGACCTAGATCCCTTGTACCAAGGGCAGTATGAGATACAAGTTGTTCCTAACATTGTGAATATTACATACGGGCGTGATGTAGGTTATAAGATTGAACAAGAGTCGTTTGATAGTTCAGTAACTGACATCAGTGCCACAAAGATTAGAAAGAGCATGGGTCTTGAGTGATACACCAGTACGCAGTTTAGCCAAAGCAGTAAGCTGGCGTGTTACAGGAACTGTTGACACGTTTATTATTGCCTGGCTTATAACAGGACAAGTGTTGCTTGCATCGGGTATTGCTTTGACAGAAGTAATAACCAAAATATTTCTTTATTGGGCACACGAACGTGTGTGGAATAAGATAAAGTGGGGAAGAAATGATTAGTGTCACGGAACATGCCGCAGAAAAAGTAAAAGAACTAATAGCAAAGCGTGGACGAGGCATAGGCATTCGTGTGGGTGTAAAAACAACAGGTTGCAGTGGCCTGGCCTATGCCTTGGAGTTTATTGACGAAGTTCGTCCAGAAGACTTGTGTTTTGAAAGCAATGGTGTTACAATATACACTGATCCCAAGAGTCTGGTGTATGTAAACGGCACAGAGATGGAATGGGTCAAGAAAGGCATCAATGCTGGTTTTGAGTTTATTAATCCCAATGAACGAGACCGATGCGGGTGCGGAGAAAGTTTTAGAACATGATCATAAACAAATTCAACTATACGCCATTATCAAGAACCACATTAGATGGCAAAAGACACTACAGCCTACCAGATGGTACTGCTGTTCCTAGTGTTACTACAATTCTAGACAAGACCAAGACAGAAGAAAGCAAGGCCGCACTGGCCGCCTGGCGAGCTAGAGTTGGTCAAGAAAAAGCACAGCAGATCACCACAGAAGCTGCCAACCGCGGCACACGTATGCATACCTACCTGGAACGCTATGTCAAGAATGGCGATGTAGGACCAATTCCGGGGAACCCCTTTGCCTTGCCCAGCTGGCTGATGGCGCATACTGTTGTTGAAAAAGGATTAAAAAATGTCACTGAATTCTATGGCGTTGAAGTACCACTATATTACAGCGGACTATATGCTGGCACCACTGACTGTATTGGCCAGTGGGGTGATAAGATTGCTATCTTAGACTTTAAGCAAAGCAACAAAGTCAAGAAGCGTGAGTGGATCGAAGACTACTTCCTACAGCTAGCGGCCTATGCACTAGCGCATGATAACATGCATGGTACAGCAATTAACCACGCAGTTATCTTGATGTGTGTACAGCCCAAAGATGAAGACTCGGAGCCTGAGTACCTAGAGTTTGAAGTGGGCGGCAGCGAGTTTGCGACCTGGAAAAATAACTGGTGGAATAGAGTTGAGCAGTACTATGCCTCATAAATACCCTATATGAGGGTAGAATGATATGGCAATCACACAAATTTCCAGAGTTAAAGCACGTAGCGGCAAGCTAGAAAACTTACCAGAGCCGCTGAGTGGCGGCGAGCTTGGGTGGGCAAACGATGTCCGCAGACTCTTTATTGGTAATGGTACACTGGCTGAAGGTGCTCCTACCATTGGCAACACTGAAATCTTAACAGAGTTCAGCAACATTTTAGGATTGTCAGCTGGCTACACCTATAAAGGTGAACGTGCTGGATATGTTGTACGCACAGGCAGCAATGCCACTGCTCCTGTAACACGTAGCCTACAATCCAAGATTGACGAGTGGGTCAGTGTGTTGGACTTTGGTGCCAAGGGCGACAATGTCACTGACGACACTGACGCCATTAATCGTGCTCTACAACAATTGTTCTGCGAACAATCAAACACAGAAATCCGTCGCGCATTGTTATTCCCTGCAGGACGTTACCTTGTATCAGACGCTGTTTTAATTCCACCACATGCTATTCTCATAGGTGAAGGCCTTGACAGTAGCTTGATTGTTCTAGCATCTACTGCTGTGGTTGAGTATGTTGCCACTACCGCAGACAACCTGCAACAGGTTGACGGCGAGCTCGGCACCAATGGCGCTGTTCTTCCACGCAATATTTCTGTGCGTGACATGGCTTTTGTTGCCTTGTCAACTGCCGCACCATTCCGTGTTAACACAGCACAGGATGTAACATTTACCAATGTAAAGTTCAAAGCCAAGTTAACATCGCCCACAGGCGATGGCAATATTCACGGTTTTGAGATCCATAGTAATGTGGCCGCAAACAGCAATAACATTCAGATGAATGGTTGTGAGTTTACTGGTGCCAATAAAGGACTGTACTTAGACTACAATTGTCGCGGGGTATCTGTTACTGGCTCTCGTTTCAGTGAATGCTACACAGGCGCAATGGTATCTTCGCCCTTGAGTGGTAGCGGTACAGAAAATCTACGCATTACACACAGCTATTTTGACAGGATCTACGAAACAGGCATTAAAGTTGACGTAGGCAACGTTGACAGAGTATTAAGCGCATTTAATACGTTTATTGACGTGGGCACACAGTACAGCACAGGTGTTGTATACTTCAGCGCCATTGACTTTGGTGCTGCCAACTGTGCAAGTATGATGGACTTCTTCAAGTACACAGATCCTGATGTTCCTACAGTTGAGTTCAATGGTAAGCCTAGTACAAACTTTACCTTTGATGAAGGATTGATTACTGGCAGTCGTCAAGAAGGTGCAGGGTATGTTGCTACATTAGATGCTAGCACAACAGACACTATAGATACCTACTTAACACCTTATATTAATGCTGGAAAGATTAACTATAGAATTAACCTAGGCACTGCATTTAGATCCGGCACCATTGAATTTGCCTGGAACGGCACCAGCGTGGCCTGGGATGACAGCTATACAGAAACTGCACCAATGAACATCGACCTTTCAGTTAGTGTTGACGGTTCAGACAACTTGGCTTTTGGATATAACTCAAGCGCGGTTACCGACGCAACAATCAGTTACAGCTTATCTCGACACAATTAATGATGAAGTGGCTTAGTGACCCCGAGGAGAAAATCCTCAGTTGGCGTCGTTTCCGAAAGGAACTTGCATACTTGTCAGTGGAACAAGCGGCAGAACAAATAGCACAGGCCTGGGCAGGTTGCCCAAGCGTTAAACGATATCACTTGTCAGACGCTGCCGACACATGGCCAGATCCCTGGACATTATTATCAAATAAATCATTCGATAGTCTTGCTCGCGCACTGGGAATGTACTATACTGCTGTTATGTGCGAACAGTTCATACCAGCAGAATGCTCAGTAAAAGTATACCAAAACACCATAGGTGAAAGGCTAGACGTAGCATCGTTGAGCCAGGGAAAATATGTTCTTAATTTCACCCGAGGACAAGTAGTAAATACCTATTCAATCCCAGATCAGTTCAACCTGATCCTGGAGTATCAGCCAAACTTTAAAATTTAAAACTATAAAAATATTCGAGGAAGTACGATGTCAATCATCAATGTTACCAAGCGCAGTGGAGTAAAAGAGCCGTTAGCAGTAGAAAAATGGCAGGCACAGGTCGCAAAGATCTGTAGCGGAATTGCTGACGTAAGTCAGAGTATGATAGAGATCAAAAGTCAACCGCACTTTTATGATGGAATCACAACACAAGAAATTGACGAGTTAACTCTACGTGCCATTGTAGATCTAATTGACGTTGAAAGCAACCCCGACGTTGGGCATGTCAACTATCAATACGTGGCCGGCAAGCAACGTATCAGCATGTTGAGAAAGGACGTTTATGGGCAATATGCGGTTCCTCGCCTGTACGAAATCGTAAAGACTAATGTAGCGACCGGACTATACACACCTGAGCTTCTTGAGTGGTACACTGAAGAAGACTGGAACAGGATGAATGATTTCATCGATCATGAAAAAGACGAACAGTACAGCTATGCTGCCATTGAGCAGTTGATTGAAAAGTATCTTGTTCGTAATCGTGCCACAAAAGAAATCTACGAAACGCCGCAGGTGCGTTATATGGTAGCAGCCGCAACAGTATTCCACAAGGAAGAACCTAACACGGCTCGTATGCGTTACATTAAGGAATACTATAATGCTGCTTCTGATGGTTTGTTCACTCTTGCTACTCCTGTTCTCGCTGGCCTCGGAACCCCGACAAAGCAGTTTAGTAGTTGCGTTCTTATCCGTAGCGATGATGACCTTGACAGCATTTTTGCATCAGGTGAGATGATGGCCAAGTATGCCAGCAAACGTGCTGGCATTGGTTTAGAAATTGGACGCTTACGTCCATTGGGTTCGCCTATTCGTGGAGGAGAGATCATGCACACTGGCATGATCCCATTCCTTAAAAAGTGGTTTGGTGATTTACGTTCATGTTCGCAAGGAGGTATCCGTAATGCAAGTGCTACAGTATTTTATCCTATTTGGCATCTTCAGTTTGACGATCTCATCGTTCTTAAAAACAATCAAGGAACTGAAGAAACCCGGGTGCGGCACATGGACTACGGGGTCGTCTTGTCAGCATTGTTCTGGCGCAGATTTAAAAACAAAGAAAACATTACCTTCTTTGACCCCAACGAAGTACCCGATTTATATGAAGCCTTCTACAGCAACATCCAGTTGTTTGAAGAGCTCTATGTAAAGTATGAAAAGCGTAAAGACCTACGCAAGAAAACAATGAACGCAGAAGATGTGTTCAAAGGCGGCATCCTTAAAGAGCGCACAGATACAGGCCGTATCTATCTCGTGTTCATTGACAACGTTATGAACCAAGGACCATTTGATCCTGAGTATCATACCATATATCAGAGTAACCTTTGCTGTGAAATTCTATTACCGACTAAATCATTTAAACGACTTGACGACCCCAACGGACGAATCGCACTCTGCACACTCGGGAGCATCAACTGGGGAGCCTTCCGTAATCCCGAAGATATGCGCCGTGCTTGCAGGATTCTACATCGCAGTCTTAACAACATATTGGATTACCAAGATTTTCTAAGTATCCAGAGTAAATTGAGCAACGATGAAATTCGTCCCTTGGGCATCGGCATCACTAACCTTGCTTACTGGCATGCCAAGCGTGGCTTCAAGTATGGTGAGAAAGACAGCCTGCAAGAAGTTAAGACCTGGATGGAACACCTGGCCTACTACTTGACTGAAGCTTCAGTTGAACTAGCACAAGAACGTGGACGCTGTGAAGGCAGTGACCAGACACGCTATGGCAAGGGTGTATTTCCTTGGGAATTACGTGCCAATGGCGTTAATGAACTAGCAGACTTTACTCCCGAGCTAGACTGGGAAGGCCTACGTGCTATGATGCGTAGCTATGGTGTTCGTAATGCCACACAAATGGCAGTGGCTCCTGTGGAGTCATCAAGTGTTGTAATCAACAGCACCAATGGTATCGAAATGCCAATGTCCTTGATCAGTGTAAAAGAATCCAAGGCAGGATCGTTTGTGCAGGTTGTTCCTGAATACCACAAGCTAAAGAACAAATATCAAATGATGTGGGAACAACGAGACTGTGATGCTTACTTGAAGACTGCGGCTGTTATCGCTGCCTATGTTGACCAAAGCATCAGCACTAACACATTCTACAATCCAGCACACTTTACAGATCGTAAAGTTCCTGTTACACTAATTGCTAAGAACCTAATGCAAAGCCACTACTGGGGCTTGAAGACTTTCTACTATAGCTTGATTAACAAGCAGGGTAGCAAAGCAGATGCAGAAGAAGCACCCACCATGTTAGAACCCTTTGACTATGACAACGAAGAAGATTGCGAAGCGTGTAAATTATGAGTAAACAACAATATAACCTATCAACAAAAACAGATTACCTTAGTCGTAAGATGTTCCTAGACCCAGCGGGTCCTGTTACTATCCAACGCTTTGAAGAAGTCAAGTATAGCAAGATTGCCAAGTTTGAAGAAACTGCTCGCGGCTTCTTCTGGCAACCAGAAGAGATTAGCTTGACCAAAGACAGCAACGACTTCAAAGACGCCAGTGATGCCGTAAAACATATCTTTACCAGCAATCTATTGCGTCAAACGGCACTTGACAGTTTGCAGGGTCGTGGACCTACACAGGTGTTTACTCCTGTGTGTAGCTTGCCCGAAGTAGAAGCACTCATGTACAACTGGGGCTTCTTTGAAACCAACATTCACAGTAAAAGCTACAGCCACATCATTCGCAACATCTACAATGTGCCCAAGGAGGTGTTCAACACCATACACGACACAGAAGAAATTGTTGGAATGGCTTCAAGTGTAGGCAACTATTATGATCGCCTGCACAGAATTAACTGTATGAAAGAAATGGATGGTAAGGTCAACGAAGCCGAGCACATAAAAGCAATTTGGCTGGCTCTACATGCCAGCTATGCACTAGAAGCATTTCGCTTCATGGTATCGTTTGCCACAAGTTTAGCCATGGTAGAGAACAAGATCTTCATTGGCAACGGAAACATCATCAGCTTGATTCTGCAGGACGAGCTACTGCACAAGGGCTGGACAGCCTATTTGATCAATCAAGTCATCAAAGAAGATCCACGCTTTGCTGCCGCTAAAGTTGAATGCGAAGCAGAAGTATATGCATTGTACATGGATGTTATCCGTGAAGAAAAAGACTGGGCCAACTATCTGTTTAAGATGGGACCTGTGATTGGTCTTAATGCTAACATTCTCAAAGACTTTGTAGACTACACAGCAGTAGGCGCACTCAAAGACATCGGTATCAAGTATAACAGCTCTGCACCAAAGACTACGCCCATTCCTTGGTTCAACAAGCATACTGATACCAGTAAGAAACAAACTGCATTGCAGGAAAGCGAAAGCACTAACTATGTTATTGGTGTAATGAGTGACAGCATTGATTACGATGCACTACCAGATTTATAAAGAGGAAATCACAATGATTACAGTATATTCAAAACCACACTGCCCATTTTGCGATAAAGCAAAACACTATCTAAAGAGCAACGACATTCCCTATGAAGTAGTTGACATCTCAGAGAGCACAGAAGCTCGAGAGTTTATCATGGCTGCAGGCCATCGCACAGTACCACAGTTGTATCTTGGTAAGGATCTACTGGTAGAAGGTGGCTACACTGGCCTGGAAAAGATGGGCGCAGAAGCAGTAAAACAAAAACTGCTAGGTTAATTCTACCGGTAAATATTACATAGAGGATTCAACAATGGACGAAGTTTTAGTATTCAAGTTAGTAACCGGCGAAGAAATGCTGGCAAAAGTAGTAGAGAGCGATATGTTTAGCTGGACGCTGAACAAGCCAATGACGTTAGTACCCAGCAATGGTGGACTGGCAATGACCCTGGGCTTGTACACAGGCAATCCAGACAAGCCAGTTACTCTCTTAAAGTCAGGCGTTATTATGACCAGTGTACCACGCGGTGAATTGGTCAGCACATACATTGAAAGCACCACTGGCATCAAGACATTCACCAAGCCAGATATTTTATTAGGATAAGCTATGCCAGGATGGGTTAGAAAAGGCGATGTCAACGAAGTAGGGGCACCAGTTATTGCTGATGTTGCCGACACTGTGTTGGTCAATGGACGACCTGCGGCCCTTAAAGGCAGCTTGATCCAGGGACATGCACCTGGCGGCATTCATGCCGGCGGTCCTATCATTGTAGAAGGTGCCGGTACTGTTATTGTAGAAGGTAGACTGGCAGCATTTAAAGGCGCCAGCGAAAACTGTGGTCATACGCAAGTAGAAGCCAGCGACGATGTAATGATACCAGGCGGTTAATCATGGGTATGAACGCACTCAGCGGCTTTGGCGTAGCAGCCGCAGTTGGATTTATGAAAGGCGAAGGCATCAAGGCGCCAGACATTGGCGCGGCTGTGAGTTCGTTTGCCAAAGTCAGTGTTGCTGACGAATTCAATGCCCATTCTTCTAATTCAGACATTGGTCCACAGCTTAAAGCAATGGCTGACAACTTTCCACAGTTGTTTGGCACAGTGCCTCCAGACTTCCAAGGAGCCTTGAGTCCAACTGGGCCAATTAACCTGGCATCAGTTGCTCATGCCAATACATCAACATTGTTTACTAAAGGTGTTGGCGGAT